>Ga0310344_10004397_pt1 | contig 10486 bp, 9 predicted proteins | sample HC15DNA20200_MG_FD_203801 | JGI IMG/M metagenome (GOLD analysis project Ga0310344, IMG submission 203801) | Marine microbial communities from station ALOHA, North Pacific Subtropical Gyre - HC15-DNA-20-200_MG | ecosystem: Environmental > Aquatic > Marine > Oceanic | place: Pacific Ocean: North... | reverse complement strand
AGGTTGGGACCGTGCGGCCAGGATTAACTCTCGAGGGTTCCAACGTTGTCGTTACGGACAACTACTTGAAGGTGGCGATTCCGGCGGTGAGGGATGGTAATCAGCGGGTCAACGTCCGCATCACCGAAGCTGAGCCACTGGTAGGGGCAATTCAGTAGACATTGGCTGGTAGCAAATTCGCAGAGGTCCCATTATCGGTCTGGCTAGTTGTTGAGTGGTTGAGTCGAGCAGTCATCTTTAATGATAAGTTGTCCGCAAGCGGCTCGAATGTCCCGGCCACGGCTCTTGCGGACCGAAACGACCAAACCACTAGATGCTACTAATTGGGCGAATCGATTGACCTGTTGGTTTGAGGGGCGAGAAAACGGGATGCCTGATGCCTCGTTCAGTGGAATGAGGTTAACCTTGGCGCGCAGGTCTTGTAGGAGTGTCGCAAGGCGGTTTGCGTCAGCTGTTGTGTCGTTGACGCCGGCGAGAAGAACATATTCGAAGGTGATTCTTTCGCGATGTTTGATGGGAAATTCGCGGCAGGCGTCGATGAGGTCTGCTAGCCGTTGGTTCCGGCTGGTTGGTATCAGGGCATGTCGAACTTTGTCGGTTGTGGCGTGAAGTGAGACAGCAAGGTTGGGGACCCACCGTTCGCTGGCTAGGCGTTTGAGTCCTGGTAGGATACCGACGGTCGAAAGCGTCACTCGTCTAGGGGTGATTGCAAGCCCTTCTGGGGCTGCGATCATGCGAAGTGATTTCATCGTGGCATCGTAGTTATGCAATGGCTCGCCCATGCCCATCAGGACCAGGTTGAACCGTCGATTTTGCAAACCGAGTTCCCGCACCAGTACACGTACCTGTCCGGCAATTTCACCAGCGGTAAGGTGCCTCGTCAGTCCCATTTGTCCGGTCAGGCAAAAGCGGCAACGCATTGCGCATCCGGCTTGAGTCGAGATACAGAAGGTCATTGCCGGCGTGTCTGGGATGAATACAGACTCAATAGTTTTACCGTCAGCTAGGGTGAAAAGAAACTTCTCTGTTCCGTCATTTGAGATCCGACGGGCTGAAATTTGCGGTGTGGAAAATTTAAATGTTTGGCTCAATTGGACACGGAGGCTTTGAGACAAATCGGTCATGCCTTCAAAGTGTTCTAGCCCACGATTATGAACCCATCGGTAGAGTTGCCTGGCGTGAAACGGCTGGACCCCAAGCGCGGCAAGCTCGGTTTCAAGCTCGTTCAGTTCAAATTCCGCGATATCCTGTTTGGCCTCGCGCACGCGTCAACAGTAACATGTTGTTTGCTTGAGAGCTTTGGTTGATGGGAATGGCAGACGCATGATAAGATCTAGACTTTTAATGGTTTAATTCCCTTTTGTACAACAACTTGCAAAGATCTATTTGTTCTGTCAGGCGGACGGCAGCAGCCTGCGTTACGGCATGATAGTTCGTGAGCAGCTTGACAACGGGCTACGGTTACTGACGGAGAGCATGTCAGATGTTCGCTCTGTTACGTTTGGGGTTTGGCTGACTCGAGGTTCTCGTCATGAGACTGCTTCTCAATCTGGGATAGCCCATTTTGTGGAGCATATGCTCTTCAAGGGTACCGAGACACGGTCAGCCCAAGATATCGCCCAAGAGATAGACTCGATCGGTGGGCAGCTCGATGCTTTCACAGCGAAGGACTGCGCCAGTTATTACGTGAAGGTTCTTGATGAGCACTTGCCTCATGCTTTTGCGGTGTTGTCAGACTTGCTCTTGTGTCCTATTTTCGATCCTGACGAGATTCTTCGTGAGAAAAAGGTGGTTCTCGAAGAAATCAAGATGGTGGAAGATACCCCAGACGATTTCGTGCATGAACTGTTTACTCAACGATTTTGGTCTGGGCATCCTCTGGGGCGACCGATTCTAGGGCTACCAGAGACGGTTGATCTGTTGGACAATCAGGCTCTGAGCGCTTATTTCAAAAAAGTTTACTCTCCAGATAATCTAGTTGTAGCTGCTGCTGGTAACGTTGAACATGAAGCAATCAAGGACTTGGTTGCTGAAGCCTTCGGGGACCTACCAGCCGGTCGTGAGACGGTGCAGCCTGATTCTCCCGTGGCAGTGCCAGGATTTGAGCTTCGCGAGAAGTCTTTGGAGCAATGTCATCTTTGCTTGGGAGTGGATGGGTACCCCCAGCAACACATCGACCGGTACGTTTGTTACCTGTTGAATATAGTCCTAGGCGGCTCAATGAGCTCCCGTTTATTCCAAAATATTCGCGAAAAACGTGGGCTTGCTTACGCTGTCAGCAGCGGCTTGACAGCCTATCAGGATGCCGGAGCTTTGACCGTTTATGCCGGCTGCGACAGTAAAGCCGCGAGCGAGGTGATTGAGCTTGTTGTGACTGAATTCCAGAATTTGCGTGACAGTCCTATACAGCCCGAAGAATTGCGGCGAGCCAAGGATCACCTGAAGGGAAACCTTGTTCTTAGTTTAGAGAGTTCTTCGAGTCGTATGTCACAGATGGCTCGCTATGAGATTCAGTTCGGTAGACAGATCTCTTTGGACGACACCTTGGCATCGGTGGAAGCTGTCACAGTCGACGATATTCAGCGAGTTGCGAGGGACCTATTCCAGCCAGGAGCCCTTGCGGTGACGGTGTTAGGTCCGGCGGGTCGGCTGAGGGCTGGCGACCAGTTCGGTCTAACCTAGAGAAGACGGAGGATACGATCGGAGTACGGCTAACCGTGCTCGGCAGTGGCAGTGCAGGGAACGCTACGTTACTGCAAGACGGTGACCAGCGGGTGCTGATTGATGTTGGCCTGAGCTACCGTGAGGTAGTTCGACGACTTGAGAGTATCGGCGTTCCAGCAGCGACTGTCGGGGCCGTTGTGATTACTCATGCCCATGGTGACCATACCCGTGGCGCGGGATTGTTTTCGCGCCGGCATGAGGTGCCAGTGTATGCGACGCTCAAGACTCGGGCCACATGGAAAGGTGCAGATGTGGCGAGGTGGGGCGATTTGCAGTGCGACGCCACGACTAAAATTTGTGGTTTCCGCTTCGTGACATTTGAGGTGTCTCACGATGCGGCCGCTGAGACGGTAGCGTTCTGCATCGAAAGCTCAAATGGAGATATCGGATTTGCTACCGACCTGGGTGTTGTGACTGAAACACTGCGAACTAAGTTCAGATCTTGCCGCCTGATCGTAATGGAGTCGAATCATGCCAGGGATCTGCTGCAGGTTGGACCTTATTCGCAGCGGATGAAGGCGCGGATAGCCGGTGAGCGCGGCCATCTGTCTAATGAGGAGCTAGCATTGTTTGTGGGTAAGCACCTGGGAAGGTCGGTGGAATGTCTGGTGCTTGCTCATCTGAGCCGGGTGAACAATACCCCAGAGCTTGCTGCAATGACTTGCAGGGAGGCGCTTGATGTCGCTGGACGTTCTGATGTGCGAGTGCTGGTAGCTCACCAGGATTGTGTTGCCGAATCCGTGGAACTCGGGCTGGTGTTTCATGGAAACCCTGCGGATATGCAAATACAGCGACAACAGGCCCTGCCGTTCTAGAAAAATCGAACAATTCGATTTAGCGAGTGCTAATCTGAAATTCAATTCTAGGTAATAGACATTATGATTCCCCGCTACACTCATCCTGAGATTGGCAAAATCTGGGGCGATCAACGTAAATATGATACGTGGCTGCGTGTGGAAGTCGCTGCGGCTGAGGCGATGGCCGCCTCTGGGCTGATCCCGAAAGACGCAGCTCGTGAGTTGGCCGGTTGCGATGGAGTGTCAGCTGACCGAATCGACGAGATCGAACAAACTACTCAGCATGATGTCATAGCGTTTACCACGGCTGTGGCCGAGCAAGTCGGACCAGCAGCTAGGTGGTTGCATTACGGGCTGACTTCGTCCGACGTTCTCGATACAGCTTTGGCCTTGCAGATGAAGGAAGCTTGCGGGCTGATACTTGATGATATCACCGGGTTACTGATGGTAATCGCTGAACGTGCTCGAGAGCATCGAGATACACCGATGATCGGGCGAACCCATGGGGTGCATGCCGAACCGATGACCTTTGGTTTGAAGCTCGCGCTTTGGTACAAGGAGCTCTGTCGTAATAGGCAAAGAATTGAGCGTGCCCGTGAGGTTGTTAGTGTTGGGAAAATCTCTGGAGCCGTTGGCACCTACGCCCATCTCGATCCGGAAATTGAGAAAAGGGTTTGCGATGCTTTGGGCCTTGAAAGAGAGCCTGTGGCGTCGCAGGTTGTACAGCGTGACAGGCATGCTGAATTACTTAGTGCGATCGCTATTTTAGGAGCGTCAATCGAAAAATTTGCGGTTGAGGTTCGGGGGCTCCAGAAAACCGAGATCGGTGAAGTTGAGGAAGGATTTGCCAAAGGCCAAAAGGGGTCGTCGGCGATGCCGCATAAGCGAAATCCGATTGGTTGTGAGCAACTTACGGGGTTGGCTCGAGTTTTGCGGGCTAATGCAGTGGCCGCGTTTGAAAACGTTGCCCTGTGGCATGAACGAGATATTTCACACTCATCTGTTGAGCGAGTAATTATTCCAGATAGCTTTATCGCTTTGGACCATATGTTGCGCCGTTTTACCCGGATTGTGACAAACCTAGTGGTCTACCCAGGTCGAATGAAGGAGAACCTTGAACGATCGCGGGGGATAGTATTTTCGGGAACGGTGCTCTTGGAACTGGCGAAACGTGGGGTTTCTCGTGAGCGAGCCTATGAATGGGTGCAGCGTGCAGCGATGCGTTCCCATGACGAACAAGAAAACTTTAAGTCCTTATTGGCTGCTGATTCGGAGGTGATGGCGGTGTTGTCATCTGAAGATTTGGAGCAGATGTTTGACCTTGAAGAGCAATTACGTCATGTAGGCGCGATTGTGGACCGAGCGTTGTTGGAAGTATAGCTGGTTGATTTACAGCTAGTAGGGTGGGGAATCATTGAAGACTCGAGTGTTTGTCACTTTGAAACCATCGGTGTTCGACCCTCAAGGTCAGACTATTCTCGACGCACTTAGTTCGTTGGGCTATGAGTCCGTGCGCGATGTGCGACAGGGTAAGTTTTTCGAGCTGGATGTCGTCGCTGATTCGGCTCAGGAGGCAATGACCATTTCGACGGAAATTGCCGACAAGCTATTGGCTAACACCGTGATCGAGGGCTACCGAGTTGAGGTTGACGCCAAGCGTGAGGAGGGCGACTAGGCAGTGTTTGAATCACCCTAGGGAACTTTTGCCTAGGTCGCTTCGTCGCACATTCTCTATTCGTTCAACTTGAGAGATAGTCGAAGATGAAATTTGCGATTATCGAGTTTCCCGGTTCAAATTGCGATCATGATGCCTACCACGCGGTCAGGCATGTTTTGGGGCAGCAGGCTGATTTCATTTGGCACAAAGACACTGACCTCAGAGGTGCCGACACTGTGGTGCTGCCTGGGGGGTTCTCGTACGGTGATTACTTGCGGACTGGTGCCATTGCCAGCTTTTCGCCGGTGATGGACAAGGTTAGAGAGTTTGCCGCAGCCGGAGGTCCCGTTATCGGGATCTGTAATGGGTTTCAAATTCTTCTTGAGGCTGGGTTGCTTGACGGTGCGTTATTGCGTAACAGACGGCTCAAGTTCTTGTGCCAGGATGTTCACGTTCGCGTAGAGGCAACAGACACGCCGTTTACCGCTTCTGCGGAACTTGGCCAAGTATTGAAGTTGCCAATTGCGCATAGGGAGGGCAACTATCACGTTGTGCCAGAGAGATTGGCTGATCTCGAGGCCAACCGGCAGGTGATTTTTCGCTACTGCGATTCAGCTGGTTTAACTAGTGACTCGGTCAATCCAAACGGGTCTGTCGGATCGATTGCGGGAATTTGTAACTTGAGGAGGAACGTTGTGGGTCTCATGCCGCATCCTGAACGAGCCTGTGAGTCACTCCTGGGTAGTGATGATGGGCGTGTGGTCTTTGAGTCAGCAGTTGCGGCTTTGGTGGCATAAACGGGACGATTGCTGCGATGATCTTTTTGGGTGGGTTGGTTCGAGTGTCCGGAAATTTTAAAAAGGTTGAAGCCAGCTCGGCTAATTACTCCGTTCTACTGGGTTACGCCATGTGCAGAACAGTTCGTTTCTGATGTCGATCAACCAGGCAGTTATTGAGACGCACGGACTGACTTCGGCCGAATATCGCCGTCTGTTGGATATCCTTGGCCGGGAACCAACGATAACCGAACTGGGTATTTTTTCAGTCATGTGGTCTGAGCACTGTAGCTACAAGAGCTCTCGCTTGCACCTGCGTAGATTGCCAACTGAGGGTCCTCGCGTCGTGCAGGGCCCTGGTGAAAATGCTGGAGCTGTCGACATTGGTGACGGTCTTATTGCAGTTTTCAAGATCGAGTCGCATAATCACCCCTCCTTTATCGAGCCGTATCAGGGGGCCGCGACTGGAGTCGGAGGCATCATCCGAGACATTTTTACTATGGGAGCTCGACCTATAGCTCTTCTCAATTCGTTGCGCTTTGGGGAACTTGGTGATAGCCGAACCGGGGCTACGACTAGACGAGTGGTTGACGGCGTTGTGGATGGTATCGCTGGATATGGTAATAGCATCGGTATTCCCACCGTCGGTGGAGAGGTTGCCTTTGAATCGAGTTACTCCGGTAACCCCCTTGTTAATGTATTTTGTCTTGGAGTAGCTCATGCAGAACGACTTGCTAAAGGGTTGGCCTCTGGAGAAGGGAATCCTGTCTACTACGTCGGAGCTAAGACTGGTAGAGACGGTATCCACGGGGCAACAATGGCTTCAGCAGAGTTCGATGAGCATTCCGGTGACAATCGACCTGCAGTACAAGTTGGCGATCCGTTCATGGAGAAGCTCCTTCTTGAAGCCTGTCTTGAGGTGATGCAGACCGACGCGTTGGTCGGCATACAAGATATGGGTGCTGCAGGGTTGACTTGTTCAACTTGCGAAATGGGAGCGCGGGGCAACTCAGGTATAGAAATTGACGTTTCGTTGGTTCCACAACGCGAGGCTGGCATGACTCCTTACGAGATCATGCTGTCAGAGTCCCAAGAACGAATGCTGCTAGTGGCAAAGAAGGGACGCGAAGCGGAGGTTGAGCAGATTTTTGCGAAATGGGATCTGCACGCGGTTCGTATAGGTCGGGTCACAGATGACGGCGTGCTTCGTGTTCGCGAGGGTGGAAAGGTGATGGCGGAGATTCCAAACCGCGAACTTGCGGATGGAGCCCCCCTTTACAGTCGACCGATTAAACGTCCTGAGGGTCTCGATGATTTACGACGGCTCGATTTGGCCAAGTTGTCACCTCCGGTTAATTTGACAGAGGCTTGGCTGACATTGTTGGCTGCTCCGGTGATTGCTAGCAAGCGGTGGGTGTACCGTCAGTACGATCACATGGTTCGGACCAACACAGTGATACGCCCGGGCTGTGGTGCCTCGGTAGTACGGGTTAAGGGGACGGATAGCGCCCTTGCTCTCTCGGTTGACGGAAATGGTCGCTATTGTTATCTGGACCCTCGTGAAGGCGGTCGGCTCGCGGTTGCCGAAGCGGCCAGGAATGTAGCCTGCGCTGGTGCTTTGCCGATAGGTGCAACGAATTGCTTAAATTTTGGCAACCCAGAGCGTCCTGAAACGATGTGGCAGTTCTCTGAAGCGGTCGATGGTATAGCTGAAGCCTGCCGGACTCTTGAGATCCCAATTACGGGAGGGAACGTTAGCCTGTACAACGAGACTGACGGTCAGTCTATCTACCCGACCCCTGTTCTTGGAGTTGTCGGATTAATTAAGGATGCCACACGAGCGTTGGCAGGAGTTTTTCCAGAGGAGGGGCTTGAGATCGTGTTGTTGGGAGATCCGTCTGGTGCCCTTGACGGGAGCGAGTACCTCAAGACAGCTCATGGGTCGGTTCAAGGATGTCCGGCACCTGTGGATCTTGATCGCGAGCGGGCTCTACAAAGTCTACTTGTTGAAGCTGCAAGTAATCGTTTGCTTCGGTCAGCGCATGACTGTGCAGAAGGCGGTTTTGCTGTAGCGTTGGCCGAATGTTGTATCGAGGGGGAAGGGGGAGGTGCTTCGGTCGAACTTCCGAGCACTGTAGGCCCCCATGACGGATTCGGTTTGGTCCGGCTGCTTTTTGGAGAGGCGCCCACGCGCGTGCTTGTCTCAGTCCCTGCCACTGAGCGGCCTAGGCTACTCGAGATGGCCGATGCTGTCTCTTTGCCTGCGCTGGTTGTTGGGAAGACTGGGGGTGAACGTATCAGGATTGCAGTTGATGGTGATGTGGTGGCTGATATCAGATTGGAGGAGGCCGGAAACTCATGGGTTACTGGGTTTACCAGACATTTTGAGTCAGTGCCGTGGGAACAATGAACGACGACAAGTTCCACGATGAATGTGGTGTCTTTGGGATTTGCGGGCACCCAGAGGCTCCTGCTTTGACTCGTCTTGGGCTGTATGCTCTACAGCATCGTGGTCAAGAGAGTGCGGGTATCGCCACGTCAGATGGTGAGCAACTGTCTTGTGTGCGAGCAATGGGGCAGGTTTCAGAGGCATTCAACGAACGTGAGTTGGCAGGGTTAAATGGCGGTTCTGCCATTGGGCATGTTCGCTACTCTACTGCAGGTGACAGCCGCATCGTTAATGCGCAACCAATTTTGATCGATTGCGCTCATGGTGAGATCGCCCTGTGCCACAACGGTAACTTGGTTAATGCTGCAGAGCTTCGCTCGCACCTAGTTAAACAAGGACATATCTTTCAGACTAGCAGTGACACGGAGGTTGTGCTGCATTTGTATGCGCGGTCCCAGGCAGCAACTCCCGAAGATGCGATTGTCGAATCAGTTACACAGGTTCGAGGGGCTTTTTCTCTGGTTTTGCTCACTAAGGATCACTTGATTGCGGTGCGAGACCCCTACGGTTTTCGGCCTCTGGTAGTGGGTGAACTGGGCGACTCTACGGTGGTTTGCTCTGAGACGTGTGCTCTCGACTTGATAGGCGCTAGCTATGTGCGAGATGTCGAGCCGGGCGAGCTACTTGTCATTAGCCGCAGTGGCCAGCGCTCTTATCGGCCTTTCCCATCAGCTTCGCCGTCACACTGTGTGTTTGAGCACGTCTATTTTGCTAGGCCAGACAGCATAGTGTTTGGTCGAAGCGTGAACGAGGTGCGGACGAACTTCGGACGTTTACTCGCTCGGGAGACTCCGGTTGGTGCCGATGTGGTTGTTCCAATTCCAGACTCTGGGATCTGTGCGGCTGTAGGCTACGCGGAGGAATCTGGGATACCGATGCGTATGGGTCTCATTAGGAATCACTATGTTGGCCGGACTTTTATAGCACCCCAGCAAGAAATTCGAGGCTTTAAGGTCAGGGTAAAACTGAATCCTGTTCGGAGCATTCTGGAAGGTCAGCGAGTGGTCCTTGTCGATGACTCAATAGTGCGAGGGACCACGAGCCGAAAGATTGTGGGCATGATTCGAGCAGCTGGTGCCAAAGAGATTCATATGCGTATCAGCTGTCCACCGACAGTTTCACCGTGCTACTACGGGATCGACACGCCACGGCGGGCTGAGTTGATCGGGGCGAATCATTCGATAGATGAGATTCGGGATTTCGTAAAATCTGACAGTCTCGCTTACTTAAGCCTCGAGGGACTGCGAAAAGCAGTTGGGCCAAATAGCGGGGACTACTGCACTTCGTGTTATACCGGGGATTATCCCGTTGAAAGACCCCAAGATGCTGAAGCTTATATGCAGATGGCCTTAAAGCTTCCTGACGAGACATGAGAACGGCATTATTGGCCTGCGCCTGCTGTGTTTCTTTACTCCTAGGAGTTAATTCTCCAGGTTTCGCTCAGCAGCTGATGACGTCAGATGGTCAACTGGACAAGGCGATCAACCAACTTGGGGATTTTGATTTCGATGTGCGGACTCAAGCGAGTCGCTTAATCAGGAGGATGTCACTCGAACGGGTCGAGCCATCGCTAGTCCTCGCTGTATTAGGTCACGAAGACGGATACGTTAGGTTTCGGGCACTGGTTTTACTCACTGGGTTCGGGCAGGCGGCAGCCGACGTCATACGCGCTGTCATATCTGATCCTAATGATCGGCTGCGGGCGGTCGCTTATGGCTACTTAGAGCACCATCCTGACCCAGCGATGGTCGAGTATCTTTTGGCTGCGCTGGAGACCGAGACCTCCGAGTTTGTGCGTCCAGCGCTGATTCGAGCTCTCGCCTCTCATACGAGTGAACGAACAGTCCGGTCACGCCTCATAGCCGACATTGATCGAGGGGTGGATTTCTTTAGGGGGGCTGTAATTGAAGCGCTCGGCGACCGTGGAGCTCGCTACGCTGTCGGCCCACTGATGAATGTCGCGAGGGAGTCTGGGCCCTTGCAGGATGATGCACTCTTGGCGCTTGCTAAGATTGGGGACCAGAGGATCTTGCCGCTACTTGCAACGCTTCAGGGACGCGATGCGGAGCTTGAGCCTGTAGTT
>Ga0310344_10004396_pt1 | contig 10487 bp, 13 predicted proteins | sample HC15DNA20200_MG_FD_203801 | JGI IMG/M metagenome (GOLD analysis project Ga0310344, IMG submission 203801) | Marine microbial communities from station ALOHA, North Pacific Subtropical Gyre - HC15-DNA-20-200_MG | ecosystem: Environmental > Aquatic > Marine > Oceanic | place: Pacific Ocean: North... | reverse complement strand
GATGCGGACGAAGAGAGCGAGATCAAGAAACTCCACTTCGCGTTCGTCTGCTTCAACGCCAACGACATCGCCGAGTTCATCCTTCGCTGTCCGACACCGGTAATGCGCGACGGCGAGGAGGTCGGAAGTTACATCGATTACTCTGACGTACGCCGGGTACCGATCAAGAACACGTTCTACGCAGCACGGCCGTAGAGGGCGCGCGGCCCGTTTGGGTGTAGAGGAAGATCACCCCAAAGCGGGGCATCGGCCCATCTGCTTGGGTCACCAGGGGGAGAGGATGCGTTCGATTGAACTGGCCGTCCGCTACGGCCGGGAGATTGCCGCTCCAGAGGTAGAATCGCACGAGAAGAATCTGCGCTACGGCGAACTCAACTGGCGGCTGCCCCTGGCGGAGACCGCGCTGGTGCTCGTCGATTGCTGGGAATACTTCCCTCTCGAAAGCTTTGTCGCGCGCGCGGCGGAGATCTGCAAGGGGAAGATCCGGCCCGTACTCTCAGTGTGCCGCGAACTGGGGATTACCGTCGTCCACGCGCCGAGCCCGATTTGGGCTGCCAACTATCCCCAGTTTCACTATCGGCTGGAGCCCCAGGGAGCGTCAGACCCAGCGGCCCCAGACTGGCCGCCACCGATCGACGATGCCCTGGCCATACCCAGGACGGGTTCCGAGCCGGTCTACAAAGCCTGGTGGGAAAACGTCTTTCCCGATGGATTGCGCATCTCTCCACATCTCGAGCCCGCGGGAGATGACGTCGTGTTGTCCACTGGCGAGGAGTTGCACGCCCTGTGCCGCGAGTGCGGAATCAAGCATCTGGTCTACGCCGGTTTCGCCACCAATATCTGCGTGCTCTTCCGAGACTACGGTGTCCGCGCAATGAGTCAGAGGGGCTATAACATCCTCTTTCTCCGCGATGCGACGACCGGGGTCGAAGGGAGCGAGACGGTCGAGGATCTGGGGGCGACCCGATCGGCAATTTTCTTCATCGAGACCAAAGTCGGCGCAAGCACGACCGCCGAGGCGTTCGTCGAAGCCTGCCGCGCCTGAGCTAAGCGGGCCCAGTCACAGGCCGATCCATCAATAGCCGATCATGGCTGGAGGTCCCCGCACCTCGCACGAAGGGATGACTCCTGCCCTTGTCCCCAAAAGCAGGGGCGAAAGAGCTGCTACAGCAAGTAATCACGACGGCTGCGGCGCATTCGTATTCTGGTAGCAGATCTTTGCGCTCAGCTGAAACGTGATGTATGGTCGCCCACCGAACACCTTATTCACCGACACGGCCGAAGGAGAGCACAGGTGAAACTCGAAGACACCCAGATCGAAACCTTCGATGAACAGGGCTACCTGTTTTTCCCCGGTCTGTTGGACGAGGAGGAGGTGACGATTCTACAGGAGGCAATTCCACAGGTCGTGAATCGCCAAGGGCCAGAAGTAATCCCTGAGAAAGAAGACCCATCGGCGGCCAGGCTGGCCTTCGGGGCGCATGCGTACAGTGAACCGTTCCAGTATCTCTCTGTGCTCCCCCGCGTGTTGAACCCCGTCCAACAGCTATTGAGAGACGATGTGTATCTTCATCAGAGCCGCTTGAATTCCAAACAGGGCTTCGGCGGAGGTGCATCTTGGGACTGGCATCAGGATTACCCACCCTGGCATAGCATCGACGGAATGCCTGAGCCAAGATGCATTATGGCGTCCGTGTTCGTCGACGACTGCACGGCCGTCACATCACCGTTGATGATCGTGCCAGGTTCGCAACGCCACGGGCTTCTCGACGCCAAGCTTCACAAAGACGCGAAGGGAAAAGGGTATGCGCTGCATCATATCGATCGCCCCACCTTCCAGCGGCTCGCAGAGGAGAACGGAATCGAAGCGCTGATCGGGCCGGCGGGATCGGTCGCTTTCATCCACTGCAACGTGGTGCACGGATCGGCCAACAACGTCTCGCCGTGGCGGCGAGCCATCCTCTACCTGATCTACAACGCCGTCAGCAACGCCTGTACGGGCACGGAGCGTCCCTGGTATCAGAACAATCGTGACTTCACACCCCTTGAGCCGCTCGACGACGGATGTCTGAGCGCGTTGGCGTAGAAGTCGAAACAGTAGGCACAGGTTCTCGGCTTCCCAAAGGGCCCCCATGACCTGACCTCCTCAGGATTCCTCGTCACTCTGCTGGATCCCACGACAGCAAGTGAGACGGAACTGACCATCCTCAACGCCTTCGAGAACACCATCCACTCTGAGGTGTGGTCAGATGCGGGAACACTCCCGCTGGAGCAGACGATCTCGCGACTCCGGTCCTCCCCACCGCACTTCCACCACTATCTCTGGACCGTCACGCGTGGAGACAGAAACGCTATTCTGGCGATAGCGAGAACCATTCACTTCGAACACGACACTCACCTGATGCATTTCGACGTTTCGGTCCTCCCGGAAATGAGGGACAGGGGACTGGCCCGAATGCTTCTCGGCCAGGTTGCCGAGACCGCCGGCCGGATGGACCGACAGCTCTTGCAAGCCCGGACCTTCTCTACCGTGCCATCGGGCGGCGCTTTTCTGGAACATCTATGTGCCCGTCTGGGGCGCACCCGGCATATCAGCCAGTTGGAAATCGCGCGGCTGGACCTAGACCAGCTCCGCGTTTGGAAAAGCGGCCACGGGATGGGCTCATCTTTCGAGATCGGGATGTGGCAAGGCCCCTACCCCCGAGGAAGATCTCGTTTCCATGTGCGCACTTCACCAGGCGTCTTCGAATCCGTTCGAAGAGAAGACTCTGAAACGCGAAGAAACGACAGTCACGGCGGAAAGATTGCGGCATCAAGAGGATGGTCTGCGAAAGGACAAGATCGATCGTTGGACGACCTTCGTTCGAGAACGGAAGACAAACCGCCCAGTGGGCTACACAGAGATGCTCTGGATCCCGTATGAGCCTGAAACATTGAATCAGGGGATGACGTGTGTCCTGCCGGAGTACAGAAACCGCGGCCTGGGTGCTGGATAAAGGCCGCGATGCTTCTAAAAGCCGTCGGGGAACGGCCGGGAGTACGGGTGGTTCGAACCGGGAACGCAACTACCAACGCACCCATGTTGAAGATCAATCGTGAACTCGGGTTCAAACCGCATATGACCCGAAAAGACTGGCAGATGGATCTCGAGCAACTGGTGGGCTTTCTGAGAGGATATCCAGCCTCTACCAGCGTGTAGCGGAGGTTTACCTCACGAGCCCTGGAACTGACACACAACACCAGATGCAAGCGCAGCGAGTGACTACCCGGGTATCCTGTCCGCTTCCCTTCGACCCTCCTCTGCGATATCGGCGACAGACCGGTCTGAGTGAATCGCTTCCATCATCATCGCATCGATGACATTCGCCAGTCGCGTCCATTCAGGTAGACGGGGCATATCACGGGCTTCGCTTTGGAGCGCCTCTAACCCACGATAGAACGGAATCTGTCGATTCAGCTGTTCGTCCTGCCAGGTTGAACGTCTGCAGCCGTTTCCGCCTTCCAGCGTGAGCACGCGATCCATTTCCCTGCTGGCGCAGTGACGGATAAACCGGTAGGCCAGATCCTTCTTGTCGCTTCCAGCAGCGATTCCCAAAACCCAGTACACATTGAGTGAAAACCCGGGTTGCCCAATCTCGTTCGGCAGATGGGCGACACCGACCTTCCCTTTGACCCTGGAGTCCGACAGGACCTCACACTGCGCGGCCCAGCTGTACCAGTTCATCATCATCGCCGCTTCACCTCGGACGAAAGCCATCCCCGACTCCACGGCGTCAAACGTCCGCGTATGGGATAGGGCAATCTGGGGATCGTTCACCATTTCGCGGTAGAAGGCCAGCGTTTCTTCCACGAGTGGATGGTTCAGAGCGAAACTCCCACTCGCGTCCACCAAGATTCCCCCTCGCGACAACAGGTGGATACAGAAATCGCAAACCGTGTTGTACCCATCCTCGCACGCGAAAAAGACCACTCCCGACAAGGCTTGCTGCGGCCGATTGAAGAACCGGGCAAACTGTGCAAACGTATCCCACGACCGTGGTACCGTAAGAGGAGCGCCGAATTCTCTCTCATAGGCTGCCTGTTCTCCCGGGTCGTCGACAAGATCCTTTCGATAGATCAGGCATTTGTGTCCTGTGTGGTATGGCAGACCATATACTTCGCTTCCAAACGTCTGGAAGCGAAACAGAGCGGGATCCCACCCGTCAGGGTATCCTTCGGGTGGCAACTCCTTCAGATAAGGCTGCAAATCCGCTAGGTGACGCCCGGCAGCGGCTTCAGCAATCCAATCCGTCACGACAAAGGCGACGTCGAAATCCCCTCGTTCGAGTCCCTTTTTATCGAAAAGCGCCTCGTGCAAGTCGGGAATGTTGAGGGGCACGATCTCCAGACCCAGATTCTGTTGTTCGGATCTGCGGAAGTCAGCCCATTGTTTTTCGATCGCGCCCTCGAACGCATCCAACTTCCTCACCGCGATTCGAAGGCCCTCTTGCTCTGACACAGGTCCTCTCCATCGACATCCACGTGCGCGAACGGCCGCCGCCGTTTTCCCGTGGACGAGCCTGATTCACCTGCAATATTGACCGTACACTCGACAGAATGAACAGCGTTCTCACCGTTCCGAGCAACAGGATCCGACCGGGGGTCCACTACGCGTGGTCGTCGCAGCGGATGGGATTGCTGATTTCTGAACCGTCCTCGGGATCCACCTTCTTCAAAAGCTACCTCTAATGGCTATTCACTGGCACTTCCCCTCGGCCTTACCGGTGATCTCTCCAAGTCAGTTGCACGGCAACCTGGACGCTCGCAGAGCGGGCGCCGGACACGTGCTCCACGTGGGGAACGAGTACTGGATGTACTACTGGGGGACCGACACGGACGGTTTCCATCGCATCCTTCTTGCGAAAACGAGCGTGGACCGGCCTACGGGCTGGCAGCCCCATGGGGTCGTTCTCGAACGCCAGCCGGATTCGAACTACAACTCGGTGGGACCGAGCTTTCCCTGGGTGGTCCCTTGTGAGGACGGGCCCTGGCTGATGGTCTTCTGCGGATGGGGAGAACCGAGATCCGACGGGAAGCTTCCGAACACGACAGGTGTTGCCCTCAGCGAGGACGGCGGATTGTCGTTTCAACCAGCGCGGGATCATCCCGTATTACCTCTGGACAGCGACTACGACTGCGAAGGCACGGGAAGCGTGTGTGTCATCGAAAAGGGTGGAGTGCTCGGGATGTACTACACATCCCTCGGCGCGTATTTTCAGAAGCCCGACGGTGTGGAGACAGGTCACAGCGACACGATCCCCAGAATCGGAATCGCCTACGCCGAATCCAACGACGGGTTGACCTGGGAAAAGCCCCTCGACCGTCTGCTAGTCGAGCCGAGAGGACACGCTACAGAGCCATACGAATATATCTGCTCCAAGCCGTTCATCCTGCAGGAGCCACGTGGGTACCGGATGTGGGTCCACACTTTCGGAACGGCCTACCGGGTCAGGAGCCTGACAAGCAGCGACGGATCTGAATGGACCTGGAACGAGAGTGGTCCAGAAGGCGAGTTCGGTACGGGACGCCAGGGATCGTTCGACGACAGGCAACGTTGCTACGTCTCGGTCGTGAAGCACGAAGACGAGTATCGATGCTGGTTTACGGGCAATGGGTTTGGTCAGACGGGCATGGGGTATGCAGTGGGACGTGGAACATAGAAGATTGATCGTGTGAGATAGAACATTGATCTTGGCATCCCCCAGACTTAGGTCCGCATAACCTATGTTTCGAGGGCTATGCAGGTTGTTGATTGGTCTGTGCCCGGGTACCTTACTGGCACGGTCGTTCGCTGGCTCGGATCCAACAGGTCTCGCTTTGCGCGATGCTCACCAACATGCCATTCTAATTCGTCTCGGAGCGGTCCTTGGGCTTCTGCTTCTTTGGGGCGCCACAACGTACGCCACTGAAGCCGAACCGGATTCCACGGAGATCGAACGTCCGTCGTTTTCGATGACGCCTACGTGAGTGGGCTGACCGGGCGAAGGCGCACCCCTCCGTGGGAGTGGGATACACACCAACTGGACGTTCTCGGCACGATTCGTCGACACGGCTCTGGACCGGCCGCGATGGAGATTCACCGGGAACTACCGAATCCATCCTCGGCTGCAGATCGGGGTCGAACTCAACCCGAAGGCGGAAGAGATCGGTCCGCTCTTCACCTTGTTCTTTCTCACCGAAACGGACGAGAGACCCGCCCTTTTCGTCGGCACCAGCTCCGACCGGATCGGATCCCCGCCAGGCAACCAGTCCTACTTCGCGACAGCTAGCAAATATATCCCAGCCCTACGGGCGTCGATCTACGGGAGTGTGAACTATTCGGAATGGGATGAGGCCATCAACTTCCCCGCGGGAATCAGCCTCAAGATAGGAAACGGGCTTTCGATCCGACCGATGTATGACGGCGATCGCGGCCACCTGATGTTCAACTACTTCGCCCACCGGGTTGGCGTCAGCCTGATGCTCGTGTGGTTCGACACCGTGGCCATCTCTCTATCCGCCGGAATCTAAGGAGGTATCTCGTGTACGGCATCCTGCTGTTCATCGCTACGATCCTAGCTCTACCGGCCACGCCACGGGCGGATCAGGCACCGAAGAAAGCACTGTGTCCGGTCTGCGCGATTCGAGGTGAAACCGAAGAAGAGAAGGTCAAGGCGCGCGCTGAGCACGACGGTAATGCATACTACTTCTGCTCAAAAAGCTGCAGGGAAGAATTCGAGGCGGACCCCATCGCCTTCATCCCACCCCCACTCCCCCGGGGCGCGCCCGCGTTCTCCGTCGAAACGCTGGACGGTGAGCCTGTCGATCTGAGCACCCACTACGGCAAACTCATCGTGCTGGACTTCTGGGCGACCTGGTGCAAGCCCTGCGTCGACCTGATGCCGAGTCTCCAGGGCATCCACGAGCGCTATGCGGACCGTGGTCTGGTCGTCGTCGGCATTTCGATCGATGAAGGCAAGGACCGGATCAAGAAGATTCGAAAGTTCGTCGAACGGGTCGGTGTGGATTACTCCATCTACTCGGACGCACGGCCGATCCCCGCCTGGCACACGTTCAAGGTCAAGGCGATCCCCGCCCTCTTCCTGATTGATCGAGACCGACAGATCGTGGCGCAGTGGCTGGGAACGATCGACCACCAGTCGTTGGAGAGTGTGATTCAGGCGCATCTCCCACCTTAGGGCGACCACACCCTCGCGTATTTCGTCACACCCTTTACTGATGAATCCAATCGAGACAACGGTCCGTACGATTGCCGAAAGTGAATTCAGACCACAAAGGAGTATACCTTGCTGATCTTTGACGGCGATTACCCGATGGCCTACGGCGCGCTCGACCTCAACCGGGATCTCACGCTTCCGCTGGAGGAGGTGCGAGCAGCCGAGCCGGATTCGAAGAACGTTCCGTTCGCGTGTCTGCCCGAAATGCGGAAAGGCGGCGTCTACTGCGCCCTCATGAAGATCACGGCGCGGCGGCAGCGCGAAGGAAGCATCCTTCCCGGGTATCGCGGCAAAGCTGCCGCTTACGGTGCAGCGAAGGGCAACTTGGCCTTTTATCGCGGGCTGGAATCAACCGGTGAGGGGGCTGTCATCACGACCGGCAAGCAGCTCGATGACCTGGCCGGGCAATGGGAACTGAAGGTCGATCGAGCTGCTCTGCCGGTCGGCCTGCTGATTGGATTGGAAGGCGCCGATCCCATCCTGACACCGGATCAGGTGCACGAGTGGTTCGCCGAAGGCATTCGCGTTGTGAGCCTCACCCACTACGGCGCAAGTCGATACGCGCACGGAACGGGGACAGGAACGGAGAAGGGTCTCTTGGGGCCCGGACCGGAGCTGCTTCGGGAGATGGGCCGATGCGGCATGCTCCTCGACACAACACACATCTCCGATCGCAGCTTCTGGGAAGCGCTGGAGCACTACGGGGGCCCGATTCTGGCCAGTCACCAGAACTGTCGAGCCCTCGCGCCCGGGGAGCGCCAGTTCAGCGACGAGCAGCTCCAGGCCGTCATCGAGAGGGACGGCGTTATCGGAGCTTCGATGGACACATGGATGCTACGGGAGAAGCAGGACGTCGACTGGGCGTCGACAGGAGGCTTTTCACGCCGGGATTTCTTTCCCCGTGACGAAGTGACGCTCGAACACATCGCCAATCACGTCGATCACGTCTGCCAGTTGGCCGGCAATGCCCTGCACGCGGCGATCGGTGGTGACACGGACGGTCAGGGTGGCGTCGATGGCGCGCCGCTCGAGATCGACACCGTGGCCGACTACCAGCAGATCGGGCAGATCCTCGAACGGCGGGGATATGGCGATGAGGATGTGGCCAACGTGATGTATCGCAACTGGCATCGGTTCTATACGAAACATTTACCGACGGAATGACGTTTGTGCGGGTGGATTGAGCCTGGTGGGAGACGACGGCGTCCTCGTGCACAGCACGAGGACGAGAGTGCTTGCTGAGGGGGCTGCTGGGACCCGGTACAGGGAGTTGCTACAACCGGGCCCGGACAATCGGTCCCCACATCACGGCCTATGGCGCAGAATCACGAAAGGAGAAACGATGGCATACTACTCGGTTCTAGCAGTCACCCCAACCAACGAGGACTGGATTGCGGACTACATCGAGCCCGCGAACACGCTCGTCGCTCAGCACGGGGGAAAATATCTCGCCCGAACGTCTAGCCACGAACGACTCGAAGGGGACGGCGACGCCGCCCTGCGCGTCATCATCAAGTGGCCCCCAAAGGAGGCCGCAGTCGCCTTCATGAACGATCCTGCCTACAAGCCTCATCTCGAAGCCCGGACGGCTGGCTCGGACAGCCACCACTACCTCATCGAAGGCAAAGACGACCTCGCGTGACTTTGGGTCAGGGCAGGCCTCGGGCGTAGGCAGCCCCGCACCGGTCGAGGTTGATTCAAACTGTTGGTTGATGAAGAAAGGGCGGGACGTGACAGCGCGCCGAGGGATCCCGCGTTTCGGAATGCACTTTCGACGGCGGCGCGAGGGGTTCCCGTTTCAGGGCTGCAAGGCGCAATCCACCAACGCAAACTACTCCAACTGGATGGTTGGTTGTTTACAGCAGGTCAGGTAACGACTTCATCGGACGCAGGATCCATCATGACGGCGTGAGAGTCGGAGTGGCGACTGCGACGTCGCGGCCCTGCAACTGTTCGGCGACATACTTGTAACAGTCGTCGACGGTATCGAACGGCGAGTCGGGGGTGGCTTCAAGGCTGAACTGGAGGTCATTCGGTCCAAAGCTTACGTAGTCGATACCGGGCCTCGCGATTTCGGCCACGTTCAGAACGGCATCTACGCACTCGATCTGAATGCCGAGCACCCCGGTCTTGTTCCACCACGCCGCATATTCAAGCCGGCTCACCTGATTGTCGTGTGCACGCACACCTCGCCTGGCCGCCCCTCCCCAACTGCGGCGCCCGACCTGTGGATAGTAGAAGAACTGAATGGCTTCTTCCGCCACCTCGGCAGTCTCGACTTCCGGAACCATAATCGAAGAAACCCCCAGATCCAGATAGCGACCGATCAGGTAGGTGTGTCGTGTATGTGGAATCCTGAACATGACCGGAAGACCCATGTCTTCGGCCGTTCCCGTAAACGCGGCAAGCTGTGTCTCGTTAAAGGCCGTGTGTTGACCATCGACATAGACGTAGTCGTAATCACCATCGCCCACTGCGTCCTTCAGCTGATTGCCGTCAAAATTGACATCCACCTGAAGACTCGAGTACATCTCACCGGCCTGGATACGTTGTTTCCGTGTGTCATCTGGGAACATGGTTGACCTCATTTCGATAAGGGAGATCGGCGATCTCCTGATCCCTGCGTGATTCTTCGCTCTGGCTAGCAGCTTACATCCTTGCCTTCACTACCGAACGTTTCCAACCTCAGCCCCTCGTCCACTTCGCGGGCATCTCTCGGGATGTAGTGCAACTGCAGCGCCCATCGCTGTTGCTCGGTGCGATTAGTCGGCGTGCCGTGTGGAAGCTTGCCGTCGAACAGAAGGACGTCTCCAACCGCCATCGGAACCGCCAGACGGCGCTCGCGCACCACATCTGTATCGCAGATCTGCCAATCTCTCCGCATAAAATGGATCCGGGGCCCCGTGCGGTGACCGCCCGGCATCACGTGCATACATCCGTTTTCAATCGTAGCATCGCTCAGCGCCACCCAAGCCGCCACGACCGGCGTGTCCAGCGGCAGATTAAAGTAGGCGTGATCCTGATGCCAGGGCTTCTCGCGCCCTTCCGGGGGCTTGATCATCGCCATATCCTGAAACAGCCGCAGCGGCGTCCCTGCCATTCGCCCGATCGTCCGCAACAAAGGCCCGTAGTGCGCGACCGCAGCCAGAGGTGGATGCGTCACCACGAACCCCATGAACTTGCGCACCAGATCGATGCGTGCTTCTCGCGGTAGCTCCGCGAGTGAATCGA
>Ga0310344_10004395_pt1 | contig 10487 bp, 12 predicted proteins | sample HC15DNA20200_MG_FD_203801 | JGI IMG/M metagenome (GOLD analysis project Ga0310344, IMG submission 203801) | Marine microbial communities from station ALOHA, North Pacific Subtropical Gyre - HC15-DNA-20-200_MG | ecosystem: Environmental > Aquatic > Marine > Oceanic | place: Pacific Ocean: North... | reverse complement strand
TAAAAAATATTAAGCTTAATACTATTGAAGGTCCTCATCCTGCTGGGAATGTTGGTATTCAAATTCACCATATTGCTCCCTTAAATCCTAGTGATGTTATTTGGACCGTTGAAGCCCAGCATGTATGTCTTTTAGGAAAATATTTTCTGTCAGGTCACTTTGATCCGAGCATTATAGTTTCAATTGGAGGACCAAATATAACTAATCCAATTCATCTTAGGTCGCGTTTAGGTACATCTATCGATACAATCATTAAAGATCAAATAAAACAGGGTGACAACCGAATTGTGTCTGGTGACATACTTACTGGAAAGGAATCATCCGAAAATGGTCATCTGGGTTTTTATCACAATTGTGTCAGCGTAGTACCAAAATCTGAGAAACGAAAATTTCTTGGACTTTTTCAACTTGGTGGAACCGACTCTCATTATTCACTGACGAATAGTTTCTTCGGTAAGAGAAACAAAAATTTTTATTTTACGACGCTTAATAATGGAAGTGAACGACCTATTGTTCCAATTGGATCTTGGGAAGCTGTTTTACCAATGGATATACTGCCCAATGAACTTTATCGCGCTATAGTTGCGAATGATTTAGACTTGATGGAAAAGCTAGGTATACTTGAATGTGACGAGGAAGATTTAGCACTCTGTTCATTTGCCTGTCCAAGTAAAATTGATGTAGGGGGAATGGTTCGGCGTGGGCTAAATATGATTTGGGATGAGGGAACTAAGTGAGATTTTTAAAAAATATTTTTGATTCACTAGAGCCCAAATTTAAGGATGGAGGTTTTCTTGAAAGGCTCTACCCTGTTTTTGAGGCTACAGAGACAATATTATTTTCTACAGATGCTCAAACTTCTTCTCACGGTCCTCATATTCGAGATAGTATTGACATCAAACGAGTTATGATTCTTGTTGTTGTGGCTCTAATTCCATGTTATTTCTTTGGCGCTATTAATATTGGTTATCTAAATGCAAAGGCTTTGAATATTCCTAGGGGAATGTTTAGTAATTTCCTTTTTGGCATGAAATATGTTTTGCCAGTCTTATTAATTACTTTTGCAACAGGTGCTTTTTGGGAGCTTTTTTTCCCCATAATACGTAGACATGAAGTAACAGAAAGTTTTCTTGTTACGTGTGCACTTATACCGCTTACTATGCCTCCTGATACTCCTTTATGGATGGTAGCAGTGGGAACTTCTTTTGGTGTAGTTTTAGGTAAAGAAGTATTTGGTGGAACTGGAATGAATATTTTCAATCCCGCACTTACAGCTAGAGCATTTGTCTACTTTGCTTATCCAACAGCTATTTCAGGTGACAAGGTTTGGGCAATTGGTCCTGATGGATATTCTGGTGCTACAGCATTGTCTATCCCAGCAGCAGCAGTCAATGCTGATAGCGTTAATCTTCTAAATAATGTTACTCAGTTTGATTATTCTTGGTGGAATATGTTCATTGGCTTTATTCCTGGCTCGGTAGGTGAAACCAGCAAAATCTTGATTCTATTAGGTGCTTGTTTTTTAATAATTACCAAGATTGCTTCTTGGAGAACAATGTTAGCATCTGTAGTTGGACTTTTTTCTACTGCATTTCTTTTTAATATACTTGCACCATTTTCTAGTAATAGTATGCTTACGATTCCACCACATTATCATCTTGTAATGGGCGGGTTTTTATTCGGTGCTGTTTTTATGGCAACAGAGCCTGTCACTGGTCCTCATACTGATAGGGGCAAATGGATATATGGTTTCATGATAGGTTTTCTAACTATTGTAATTCGTAGTATTAATCCAGCCTATCCTGAGGGCGTAATGTTAGCAATTTTATTGATGAATGCATTTGCATCTTTTATTGATTATTTTGTGGTTCAAAAAAATATTAAACATCGAATGGCCAGATATGCGAAGTAACAATTACGTCTTAATATTTACTAGTATAGTAACAATAATTCTAGGTTTCCTTTTATCAATGGCATTTTCTAAGCTAGAGTTAATTACCGAGCAAAATATTGCTGTAGATATGAAAAAAAATATTCTTAGAGCTTTAGATATTAGAGAAAATGAAGGGGAAGTGTGGACTAATGAAACAGTACAGTCTTTGTATGACAACTATATTAGAACTTCCATTCTAGATCGACAAGGCCAAGAAGTTAAGGGTGTAGATCTTGATATAATAAACCCTGAGATTGACACTACATTTTTCCCTCTTTTTACGAAAATTATTGATAATAAAATTGAAGGTTATGCTATTCCGGTAATTGGCCGTGGTTTGTGGTCGACATTATATGGGTATCTTGCTCTTGAACCTGATGCTATAACAGTTAAAGGTATTCAATTCTATAAACATAAAGAAACTCCAGGCCTTGGTGGTGAAGTAGAAAAAGATTGGTTCACCAGCAATTTCATCGGAAAAAAAGTAGTAGATAACAATGGACGATTAATAAGTATTCAAGTTGTTAAAGGAAAGGTTGATGAGAGTTCAAGTGAATCCTATCATCAAGTAGATGGCATATCAGGTGCTACAATGACCTCAAAAGGTGTTAATAGTTTTCTCAAAGAAGATTTGAGTAAGTATGAACCATTTTTTAAGAGGATTCGTAAGAAGGAAAAGGAATCAGTTACATGGCAATCTTAAATAAAACCTCGCGTAAGGCTATTGCTGATCCTCTAATGAGGAATAATCCCATTGGTATTCAGGTATTGGGTATATGTTCAGCCCTTGCTGTTACTGTTCGAGTAGATCAAGCTGTAATAATGACAGCTGCTGTTGTATTTGTACTTACGATGTCAAATTCTATTGTTTCTTTAATTAGATCATTTATCCCAAATAGAACTCGGATTATAATACAACTTTCGATTATTGCGGGTCTTGTTACTTTTATTGACATGGTTCTTCAAGCCTATATGTATGATATGAGTAAACAGTTAACAGTTTTTGTTGCTTTGATTATTACTAACTGCATTGTTATGGGACGTGCTGAAGCTTTTGCAATGCAGAACTCTCCAGGTAAATCATTCCTAGATGGTTTAGGAAATGGTATAGGATATGGTGGAATTCTAATAATGGTTTCATTCTTTCGCGAACTGCTTGGTTCGGGAACTCTTTATGGTTATCAAATAATTCCTCTTTGGTTATATGATAAAGGATATGAGAATCTTGGTTTAATGGTGCTTTCCCCAGGAGCATTTATTGTTCTTGGTTTAATTGTATGGCTTCAGCTACAATTTACAAAGCAGGAGGAGAAGTAATGGGATTTGAGCATTATCTTAGTCTTTTGACAAAATCGATTTTTATTGAAAATATCGTTCTTGCCTATTTTTTGGGTATGTGTTCCTTCTTAGCAATTTCTAAACAAGTTGAAACATCAATTGGACTTGGAAAGGCTGTTACTTTTGTCCTAACTCTCACGGCACCGGCAAATTGGTTAATACATCATTATTTATTAGATGATGGAGCTTTATCTTGGTTAGGATATTCAGATATAGATTTATCTTATCTTAACAATATTGTTTTTATTGCTGTGATTGCTGCAATGGTTCAGCTCGTGGAAATGTTTTTAGATCGATTTTCACCTACCCTTCACCATAGTTTAGGCATCTATCTTCCTCTTATTGCTGTGAATTGCGCTATTTTAGGCGGATCTCTTTTTTTAGTTGAAAGAGAATATACTTTCTTAGAGTCATTGGTTTTTGGTTTTGGTTCAGGTTTTGGTTTTTTCCTTGCAATTGTTTCTATTGCAGCAATCAGGTTTAGACTTCGTTACTCAAATGTCCCAACACATTTAAGAGGCGTTGGTATGGCAATGCTTTTAACGGGTTTAATTTCTATGGCATTCATGGCTTTTTCTGGAATTGACCTATGATTGAGACAACAATCGCTGGAATTATTGTTTTTACCGGGGTTATTATTGCGTTAGTAGTGATTTTAAATTTTGCTGGAAATAAACTGCTTCCATCAGGAGATGTATCTATTTTAATTAATGATGATGAGTCATCTGCCCTAATTACTCGCCCAGGGGAGACACTCCTGAGCGCTTTATCATCACAAAGTATTTTCCTCCCATCCGCTTGCGGTGGTGGTGGAACTTGCGCAATGTGTAAATGTCAGATATTAGAAGGAGGTGGAGAAATCCTTCCTACGGAAATGGGGCATTTAAGCCGAAACGAAGCCAAGGATAAATGGCGATTAGCTTGTCAAGTTAAAATTAAGGAAGATATGAAAATTCATGTAGCGGAAGAAATTTTTAAAATCAAAAAATGGGAATGTACTGTTGTGTCGAACAAGAATGTAGCTACTTTTATAAAAGAACTCGTTCTTGATTTACCTAAAGGTGAAAACCTTGATTTTCAAGCTGGTGGATATATCCAAATAGATATTCCTGAATATTCTAATTTACTGTACAGTAATTTTGATGTTGAGGATCAATATCATCCAGATTGGGATCAATATAATATTTGGGATTTAACTGCAAATAATGAAGAGTCTGTATTCCGGGCTTATTCCATGGCCAATCATCCGGCTGAAGGTAATCGAATTATTTTAAATGTTAGGATTGCAACTCCTCCCCCAAAACTTTGGGATGTCACGCCACCAGGTATTGCATCAAGTTATATTTTTAATTTAAAAACAGGGGACAAAGTGACTATTTCGGGGCCATATGGCGAGTTTTTCGTAAAGGATACGGATAGAGAAATGATATATATTGGTGGCGGTGCTGGAATGGCTCCAATGAGATCACATCTATTCCATTTATTCCATACTCTTAAAACTGGGAGGAAAGTTTCATTTTGGTATGGAGCTAGATCAGTGAGGGAGATGTTTTATGATGATGATTTCAAAAAAATTGCTGAAGAATTCCCTAACTTCACTTACAATGTAGCTTTATCTGAACCACTGCCAGAAGATCAATGGGAAGGTCCTGTAGGTTTCATACATCAAGTAGTCCATGACCATTATTTAAAAGAGCATGATGATCCTTCAGAAGTAGAGTACTATATGTGCGGTCCTCCGATGATGATTACGGCCTGTGAAAATATGATTTTTGAAATGGGTGTTGAAGAAGATATGATTGCCTATGATATCTTTGGTTAATTAAGGATTCCCTTGTTCATCACATTTGTCAGGGTCTCCTCCGCATATAGAACATTCTCCTTCTTGGTTTAGACCACCGCATGAACCCTGAAGAGGCTTATTCTTTAGAATAACACCAATTGACATGCCAAAAAAAGCAAGAGATAAAATGATTAGAACGAAAATTATTTCCATAATAAAAATTACTTAAAAGCTTTACAGTTTCCCATTTATGAATAAAAACATTGATTCAGTGTTTTTTCCATTTTCAATAATGTAATTTATCAATAGTTTGAGGCCATTATAATCATGAAAAAAATTATTTTTACATTTCTATCTTTCTTGCCAGGGTTTGTTTTTGCGGCATCTAAGGGACATTTAGCTCCTCATCTTGAGGGGGGGGATTTATCAGTTATTTGGGCAATTCCATTCGCGGGCATTTTATTATCTATCGCGATTCTCCCACTTGTAGCATCAAATTTTTGGCACCATAATTTCGGAAAAGTTTCAGCATTTTGGGCTATTCTATTACTGCTACCAATGGTTGTAAAGGTTGGTTTTTCAGTAACAGTTTATGAATTGCTACATGTGTTTTTACTTGAATATATACCCTTTATTATATTGCTTTTAGCACTATTTACAATTGCTGGAGGGGTCAGGATTAAAGGATCTCTTAGAGGAACTCCCGTACTTAATCTTACAATCTTAATCATTGGCACATTACTTGCTAGCTGGATGGGCACAACAGGGGCTGCTATGTTGCTTATAAGACCTCTAATTCGGGCAAATTCTTGGAGGGAAAAAAAGACTCATGTGGTTATCTTCTTCATTTTCCTTGTTGCAAACGTGGGGGGATCATTAACCCCGTTGGGTGACCCGCCATTATTTTTAGGCTTTCTTAAAGGCATTGATTTTTTCTGGACAACTAGTGCGATGTTTCTTCCTATGATGGTAGTATCAATAATTCTATGGATTCTTTTTTATTTCATTGACTCATTTTATATGAAACAGGAGCCCAATAGAACTGCTCCTCTAGAAGAAGCTGAGTACGAGAAGTTAGGGCTTGAAGGTTCTAATAATCTTATAATTCTTGGATTTGCGGTCGGGGCTGTTCTTATGAGTGGAATATGGAATCCTCATATTTCTTTTTCTGTGTATCATGTGGAAGTTGAGCTTCAAAATTTATCACGTGACTTGCTTCTTGTGGCTCTTACGTTCACTAGCTGGAGTTTAACCTCAACAGAGATTCGAAAAAGAAATCAATTTACATGGTTCCCAATTCAAGAGGTTGCTAAACTTTTCGCTGGGATTTTTGTTACCATTATTCCAGCTATTGCGATACTTAAGGCTGGTAAGGAAGGTGCGCTTTCTAGTGTTGTAGGAACTGTTTCAACTTCAGCGGGGGACCCAATTAATGTAGCCTACTTTTGGGCTACTGGTATTCTGTCAAGTTTTTTGGATAATGCACCAACATACCTTGTATTTTTTAACACAGCCGGCGGTGATCCTATAGAGTTGATGGGTGATTTACATCAAACTCTACTTGCAATCTCAGCGGGTGCGGTATTTATGGGGGCGAATACCTATATTGGCAATGCACCCAATTTTATGGTAAAAGCTATTGCTGAGGAGCAGGGAATTGAAATGCCGAGTTTTTTTGGTTATATGATAAAATATTCTATCCCAATCCTCATTCCAATATTTTTTCTTGTCAGTTGGATTTTCTTTCTTTGATTTGACTTTATACAAATTAACTATCATATTTTATGAGGATAACTAAAGTATACACCCGAACAGGAGATGATGGTACCACAGGCCTAGGTAAAGGTGAACGTGTTATGAAAAACTCTTATCGTATTATTGCATTTGGCTCTCTTGATGAACTCAATGCAGTTCTAGGTGTAGTTCTTGCGGAAAAGGTTGATGAAAAAATTGTTCATACTTTGAATCTCATTCAACAAGTGTTGTTCCATATAGGTGGAGAACTTGCTCTTCCTGAGGAATCATTAAATTTGGTAAAACCTGAAGATGTCGGTTTACTTGAGAAAGCAATTGACACATTAAATTCGGATCTTCCACCATTAGAAGATTTTGTTCTTCCGCGCGGTTCAAGGGGGAGTGTTTTTCTCCATCAAGCTAGGGCTGTCTGTAGGCGATCTGAACGTGATCTAGTTAATCTTAACCAAAAGGAACCACTTAATCCACTTCATCTACAATATATTAATCGATTATCAGATTTTTTATTCGTATCGGCACGATATAATAATTATCGTGATGGTATAAAGGAAAACCTTTGGGAAAAATGAATTACAATTTCTTAATAAATGTTAGAAATGGAATATTGGTATCTTTCTTTACCTTAACTGTTTTGTGGGGGCAGTGACCTCTTTGAACTAATCCAAGCCTCCCGGTCGGGACGGCAAATACCGGAATAGGGTTAGATAAAGGGACGGTGCTTTTAGGTGCAAATATTGCCAACCAGAATATTGATTGGTGGCATGGTGCTTTGGATTCTACTGGCGATCATGATGGAGATCTTTTTTCTCGTATAGGAGATCTAAGTTTTAATTATGGTCTGACTGATGATTGGAATATTCAAGTTAATATTACAGGCGGAAGCAGAACCATGCATTTTTTTGGCTCTCCTAATATCCATCATAGAAATGAAGCGAGATCTGGTCTTTCAAATACCAAGGTGATGTTTAGGTATATTGCCACTAATCGTGATTTTGGACCAGGAGACAGGTTTTTTCTTGGTTTTGGCCTATCCTTGCCCTCTAAAAACACCTTAAAAGAAGATCCTTTTGCTTTAGGAAAACAAGGAATTGAGCACACGCATTTCTCAATGAGTGAAGGTGTTTTAAGAGGTTTAAGCGAAGTCCAATTTTTTAGACGAACTGAATCTCCATTCATTTTTGGTCTTGTAGGGAGGCTTGGGTTGCCACTTGGTCCAAGTCAATATGGCTATCTTCCAGGGACTGAAATAAATTTGTCAGGAATGAGTTATTTGCAGGGTTATAATTTTCTCGATGCAATGCCTTTCTTGATCATATCTAGTCAATTGAGATCAGAGGATTATTGGAATGGAGTAGTCAGACCAAATTCAGGATCAAGAATTTTTCAGACAGGAGCTGGTCTAGTTTGGAATATAGGAGAATCACTCATTACTTTTTCTGCCCAAACACCGATTTACTTTCAAACAAGTATGATAGATGAAGCTAGGCTAGTTGAGAGCAGAACTAACGTTTGGATGTTTTCAATCAGTATTCGTAGGATCTTTAATTCCTTTATTAAAAATGAAGAAGTAAAGGGAAAGCATGATCATGAATAGGATGCTCATCACCAAATGTGAACTAATAAAAGTATTTAGGAAGCATAATTTTCTTTTTATGTTGAGTTCTATTCTATTGTCTTGTTCTGATATAGAGTATGAAATAATTTCTTTTGAGAACCCTTCCGGAATTGGAAGTAGGTTTCCTAACCTGGTTTCTACAAATGAAGGTACTTTACTTATGTCCTGGCTTGCTTCTCCAGAAAATAAACAGCCATTTTCTCTTTATTTTTCTGAATTCAGTAAAGGGAGTTGGAGTGAACCTGTGTCTATATTTTCTGGATCAGACTTTTTTGTAAATTGGGCTGATTATCCATCTATTTTTCAGTTAAATGCAGATACGCTCGCCACTCATTGGCTCTATAAACGAGGCCCAGGCACTTTTGATTATGATGTTTATGTTTCTATTTCAAAAGATAGAGGTGTTACTTGGAGTGATCCTACTATTCCTCATCGAGATAGCATATCAACTGAACACGGTTTCGTTTCGTTCTTTCGTAAAAACAAGAATCTCGGGATCGTTTGGATAGATGGAAGAAAAATAAAAAAATCTGAGAGCGGACATGGATTTGGGGATATGTCTCTATTTTCTACAACTTTGGGAATGGATATGAATCTTGGCCCAGAAACTTTATTAGATCCTCGAATTTGTGAATGTTGTCCTACGGATGCTACAACAATTGGTGGAGTTGATTTAATTGCATATAGGGATAGAAGTGATGATGAAATTCGGAACATCCAGATAATACGTTCTAATGGTGAATATTGGTCAGACCCAATTTCCGTTCATGATGATGGCTGGATGATTCCTGGTTGCCCTGTAAACGGCCCTAAATTGGCGGTTAATGAACAAAATCTTGGAATTGCTTGGTATACTGCTCCAGAAGGAAAGGCAAGAGTTAATGTGGCATTTTCATATGATAATGGTTCAACCTTTACAAAACCAATACGTATTGATGAAGGTATGCCATTGGGTAGAGTTGATCTAGAATGGGTTGATAATAATCGCATAGTTGTGAGTTGGATTGAATTGAAAGATGAATCGGCTCAATTAAAAATCCGTACTATTCCATTAGGTGGTGAGATGGAAGTTTCTCGGCTCATAAAAGAAATAGACTCTAGTAGGGGAAGTGGTTATCCACAGATGATTAAATTTAGAAAAGAACTTATTTTTGCTTGGACTGTCCCAGGCGATTGGAAAATTCAAATAGTAAAGGTTCCTATTTTATCATTATAGAAAAAAACCAAAATATTGACTGCTAATGACTTAATTTGAATTCAATTCTTATTGATTTTACATAAATAATAACTTTTCTCTTGACATTTTGCCAAAAGATGGGTACTCTTAGTATGATTTGTGGGTATAATGACCTCGGAGCCACAAAAAAAGATTTTCATAAAACTTTCATTAGGGTAGTGGAATTTGAATTGTGCTTTTCAAATGAGTCGTTAAGCTAATTAATTTCACACTATGATTACCATAGAACCAAATAGGAGGGATCACAATGGCTAGTTTGAAAGATACATTCTCCACTATCGGCGGATGGTTTGGTGATTTTGTCAGTCTTGGGCTGTCTTTAGCGATGGTCTTTCTCGTAGTGGATGCACTCTTTGGTGTTGGCACAACGGGAATCGTTGATAATGTGGCAGACCTCGTCGGGGCATTTACCGATAATGGATTGACTGGCTTAATTGCCTTCGTGGTCTTCATGTCTATATGGGGCAGCAAATAGGTTAACTTATGGCCTGTCATAGTTTCATCCCCTCCAAATGGAGGGGGATGTACTATGCTGAATCATACAGATATCGCATAATGCAAATCAGTAACCTCGTTAGCATCAGGGAGAATTACCTATGATTAGGAATGCATTACAAACCATTAGTGGCTGGGGCAAAGAAATAGTTGATTTTGGCGTAGCTATCATAATGGTTGGCATCGTAGTTGATATCCTGTTTCCAGGGACAACAGGTGTCGTAGACAATATCGCTTCCTTAGTGGGCGATTTTTCATCACATGGAGTAGCGGGTGTAGTTGCCTTGCTTCTCTTCGTTCTGATATACAATCGATAGAGACCTAGTAGGGG
>Ga0310344_10004394_pt1 | contig 10488 bp, 9 predicted proteins | sample HC15DNA20200_MG_FD_203801 | JGI IMG/M metagenome (GOLD analysis project Ga0310344, IMG submission 203801) | Marine microbial communities from station ALOHA, North Pacific Subtropical Gyre - HC15-DNA-20-200_MG | ecosystem: Environmental > Aquatic > Marine > Oceanic | place: Pacific Ocean: North... | reverse complement strand
TTACTGCTATTTCTCCAATATTAGTGAGAAAAATTGGAAACAAAAATTCTCTTCAAATAAGCTCAATAATGATCATTTTTTCTCTTTTGATTATCCCTTTTATTGAATCATATTACTTAATTATCCCGCTACAAATAATAAGTGGAGCCGGCAGAGGATTAATTAATACTATACTTATTAGTTTAGTAATAAAAACAACCCCAGAACATATTAGAGGAACCACTATGGGAAGTTATCAAGCAATTTATGCAATAGGAATGATGTCAGGACCACTGATTTCTGGTCTGATAGCTTCAGTTTATGGGATTGATTCTGTATTTTTCACAGGTGTAATCATCACCTTGATAGGAATGGCAATCATTTATAGCATTAAGTTAAAATGATCTAGGAAGTACTCTTTGGAGAAAATAATGAAAAATAAAAAAATGCGTAAAGAATCAGATTCAATGGGTGAATTAGAGGTACCTTTAAAGGCTTACTATGGTGCAAATACTAGAAGAGCAGAATTAAATTTCCCAATTAGTGAACTAAGATTTGGTAGATCATTTATAAAAGCAATAGGACAAATTAAACTTTCTGCAGCTAAGGCTAATAAAGAATTAGGAGTCCTTGACAATAAAATTGCTGACGCAATAATTGACGCTTCATTAAAAGTAATTAATGGTGATTTTGATGACGAGTTTGTAGTAGATGTTTTCCAGACTGGTTCAGGCACTTCTACTAATATGAATGCCAATGAAGTGATTTCAAATATAGCTATAGAATCACTTAACGGGAAATTAGGTTCTAAATATCCTGTTCATCCTAATGATCATGTTAATAAAGGGCAATCTTCAAACGATGTAATTCCAACAACTATTCATTTGGCAGCAGCAGTATCAATAAAAAATAGTTTGATTCCAAGTTTAAAAAAATTAGAAAGTTCTTTAGAAAGAAAATCTCAAGAATTTTGGAATGTGGTTAAAACTGGTAGAACACATCTACAGGATGCAACGCCTATAAGACTTGGACAAGAATTCCTGGGATATAAAGGACAAATTAATCATAGTATTATTCGTGCAAAAAAAGCTCTTGAGGAATTATCAGCACTAGCACTTGGTGGGACAGCTGTTGGAACCGGAATAGGAATGCACCCTGACTTTGCAAAAAAAGTGATTTCAAATTTAAAATCAGAAACAGACATAAATTTTTATGAGACACAAAATCATTTTCAATCTCAAAGTTCAATTGATAACTGCGTATCAGCTTCAGGAATAATGAAAACTATAGCTGTTAGTCTAATGAAAATTGCTAATGATATAAGATGGCTCGGTTCCGGACCTAGAGCGGGTATAGGAGAAATTACTCTCCCAGAAGTTCAACCAGGTTCCTCAATAATGCCAGGAAAGGTTAATCCCGTAATAGCAGAATCTGTAACAATGGTTTGCGCCCAGGTTATAGGAAACGACTCCACTATAACAATTGCTGGTCAATCAGGTAATTTCGAACTTAATGTAATGATGCCAGTTGCAGCTCATAATCTATTGGAATCCATTGATTTACTTTCTAAAGTATCTGAAAATTTTGCAATACAATGTATAGACGGATTAAAATCTACTAATCAAGGACCTAAAATGGTAATGAACGGTTTGGCAATATGTACAGCTTTGGCACCTATAATAGGATATGATAAAGCAGCAAAAATCGCTCATGAAGCATCTCATACTGGTGAAACCATTAAGGAAACAGCTTTAAGATTAACTAACCTTTCAGATTCTGAACTTGATAATATTCTTGAACCTTTAGGAATGACTGAACCAAAATAAATTAGGAGCCACTAAAATGCAAATTGAAAAAAGATTAAAAAAACTAAATATGCAATTACCCAACACACCAAAACCAATAGCAAATTACGTACCAAGTGTTAAAACAGGAAATTTAATTTTTTTATCTGGTCAAGGTCCTATGGATAATGCAGGAAATTATATTTCTGGTAAAGTCGGTGTAGATTTTAATTTAGATGATGCATATGATGCTGCACGTACAGTAGGATTACAACTAATATCCGTACTAAAATCTGAAATACAAGATTTAGATAAAGTTAAAAGAATCGTTAAGCTTCTAGGAATGGTAAATGCGGGAGAAAATTTCAAAGATCACCCTAAAGTAATTAATGGGTGTTCAGATTTGCTAGTTGCAGTTTTTGAAGAAAAAGGTAAACATGCAAGATCTGCCGTTGGAATGAGTAGCTTACCTGGAAATATTCCTGTTGAAATAGAAATGATAGTTGAAATTGAATAATCATTTAAATCTCTTAGTAATAGAGATTTAAAATAGATTATCTTATGGGTTCTTCGACAGTAGAAAATCTCAAACCCCTTATTTTTTCAGTTTACATTCCAACTTTTTTATTCGCAGTAGCTCAAGGTTTATTAATTCCTATACTTCCTATTCATGCAAGAGATAATCTAGGTGCAAATGAAGCTCTAATTGGAATGGTAGTTGGCGCAAGATATCTAGGGGCAATGACATTTGATATACCTGCAGGTATATTGATTTCATCTTTTGGTTTAAGAAAAACTATGATAACAGGAATTGTAGTTTTTGCCTTAGCATCAATTTGTGCAGCCCTTAGTCCAACAATATTACTTTTAATAATTTCAAGAATTACTGCTGGAATTAGCCTTTCATTATGGGGTATATCAAGACATTCATATATAGCAGTAAGTGTAAAATCTTCCATTAGAGGTAGAGCATTATCATTATTCGGTGGAATCGCAAGGATTGGCATGATTATTGGTCCAATATTGGGGGGTATATTAGCTCAATATACCAACATATTAATACCATTTTATACTCAAACATTAATAGCCATAATTATATTAATTCTAGCGTTATTTTCTGCACGTACTCTTACAATAAAATCAGATACTTTTGATAATAATTTCTCTATAAAAGCTACAATGTATACTTTTAGTAAATTTAGAAAAGATTTCTTTACATTAGGTGTTGTAGCAGTAGCAATTCAATTCCTAAGAGCCGCAAGAGAATTCATAATTCCTGTGTGGGGAGATGATATAGGTCTTCGAGTAGATGAAATAGGTTTTGTTACTGGAATATCATACCTTGTGGATGCATTAATGTTTCCTATTGCAGGAATACTGATGGATAAATATGGTAGAAAATCATCAGCAATTCCAGCACTTATATTAATTGGCATATCACTTGCATTAATTCCATTTTCTACAACTTACTTACTTCTAATAATAGTTGGGATTATTGCTGGTATAGGTAATGGAATTTCTAGCGGATTAATTCTAACTATGGGATCTGATTTATCACCTAAAAATCGCCCTGGTGAATTTTTAGGGATATGGAGATTTATTTCTGATAGTGGAGGAGTTGTCGCACCTCTATACATAGGCTGGTTAGCTACCATAACTACCTTAGCTTTATCGTCAACATTATCTTCAGGTATAGCTGTTTTTGGACTATTAGTAATTTTTATCTCAAAAGAGACAAAAGATAGGAACGATTAACTACAGATTTGTTTCAACCAATTCAATCAAATCTGAAATACATACAGAATCCTCCTTAGGACTTCTTCCATCAACCCAATCCTTTGATTCTCCCGACATCCCTTCTACAGCTCCATTTTCCACACCCTTTTTAACCCATTGATATGCTTGATCAACAGTTGGAAGTAAATTCAATCCTGTTTTAATTGACATATCGGCAACTAAACCATAACCTCCCCAATTAGAACAACTAGCAATTATTAATTCTTTAGTAGTTGTAACACATGGATCTTTGGGTAGATTTTTTATAGTTGGTATAACCTTTTTTAAATTTCCCATTCCTATTTCATTACCACCATCACCTATACCGATAGTATATGGATGTTGATCAAATAAATGATCTATTTTTGCATTATATTCTGAAAAATCTTCTCCTCTCCAATTTCTATAAGTTCCATCATTCAATAAACCTGCTCGCTCAATTGATAAGATAGCACCAATATTCTTGCTATTTAATAAATTTCCTGCAAAAAGTGATGATTCTCTATGTGAAGTAATAGGAAATCTAATTACATCTAAATCACCTGCGAGAGCCTTAACCACTTGATAAGAATATTCGTCAGTAACAAATGAAGTTTTTAAACCAATTTTATTTAATGCATTTGAAATTGCGATAGCACCAGGTGGCCCATCAGTTTCTGGAGATTTTGCATTTAAAATATAAAAACCTGTAACAATTAAAATCTCTCCTTCAGATTTAAGAAGTAAATCAGAGGCATTCGATACATAATTTTCACACATAAACTCACTTAAATGTTTCATCCCTCTAAAATCTTCTTGAAGAATTATGTCTTGTATCTTTTTGGAAATCATCTCTAAAAAAAATTAGATCATTGCTATCTGTTCATCATTAACATCTGTCACAAACATATGGCCAGGAAAATGTGTAATCATTAATTTAGGCTTACTTTGCAACACAACTGCCTGAGGAGTAACACCACATGCCCAAAAAACTGGTATGTCATCATGATTTATTTTTGTATAAGGATCCCCATAGTCAGGATTTGATAAATCATCTATCCCTATCTTATCTGGTTCTCCTATATGAATTGGAGCTCCATGAACTGTTGGAAATCGGGATGTCGACTGAATAGATCTGACAAGTTTATCTCGAGGTATCCATCTCTGGCTAACTACCAAGGGACCTGAAAACAATCCTGATGGTTCTGTTTGAATGTTAGTTATGAACATGGGTACATTCTTTCCAGAATTATAATATGGCAAATCAATACCATTTCTAACCAATGAATGCTCAAAGGTAAAACTACAACCTAACAAGAATGTAACAAGGTTATCATCCCAAAAGTCAAGGATATCTAAAGGTTCTGATATAAGTTCACCATTTTGATAAACCTTATATCTAGGTACATCGGTCCTAATATCCGAATTAGGTGCAGAGATTTTTGCATTGTAGCTACCTACATCAAAAACTTCAATTACTGGGCATGGTTTAGGATTTCTTTGACAAAAAACCAAAAAATCGAATGCATATTCTTTAGGAAGAATAACTACATTCGATTGAACATAATTTGGTGCATGCCCACTTGTAGTATCAGAAAACCTACCATTTCGCGCAGATTCTCTTATTTTTTTACCAGTTGTATAAATTTCCAAAATAAATTCCAATTAATAGTTATTTAAAAGTAAAATAAAAATTTGTTTGTGTATATCTTATTTATACACAGTATAAAAAATTTTGACGGAAAGAAAAAATGAAAATCAAAAGGATCGACCAATTTTCACCAAGACCTAGGACCAGATTAATTAGAATTTCGACTGATAGTGGAATAGATGGATGGGCTGAAAGTACTCTCGAAGGAAAACCTAAGTCTGTAACTGCAGCAATAGAAGAATATTCAGAATATTTAATTGGTAAAAACCCACTTACCATAGAAAAACATTGGCAACAAATGTATAGATCGGCTTTTTTTAGAGGCGGTGCTCATAATATGAGTGCTATAGCTGCTATAGATGCGGCACTTTGGGATATTGCAGGAAAACATTATAATGTCCCTAGTTACAATCTTATGGGGGGAAAAGTTAGAGATAAGATCAGAGTATATGCTCATTGGGGATTGCAGGATCTAAGTGATGAATCAAAATCTGCTTCTAAAGAAAGGTTGAAACATTTATCAAAACTTGGATACACAGCTTATAAGTCTGGTCCTCCAGGATTATGGCGAGCTCACGAACCTCCATCAAGAATAGATGAATTCGTGGAAATAGCTTACACACTTAGAGAATGGGTTGGATCAGAGGTTGAATTATGTTTTGATTTTCATGGGAAGATGACCCCAGCTCTCGCGATAGAAGTATGTAATGAAATTAAAGGTATGAGACCAATGTTCGTCGAAGAACCTGTCCCTCAGGAAAACCCTGAAGCTCTAAAATTGGTTTCCGATCATGTAACTTTTCCAATTGCTACTGGTGAAAGATTACTTAACAGATGGGAATTTAGAGAAGTAATCCAATCTCAGGCAGTGGCGCTTTTACAACCTGATGTAGCACATTGTGGAGGCCCATCCGAGTTAAAAAAAATAGCTAATTTTGCTGAAATATATTATCAACATATAATGCCACATTGTGCAATTGGACCACTAGCTCTTGCAGCATGTATGTTAGTTGATTCGGTAGTACCAAATTTTCTAATTCAGGAACAAGTAGATCAAGCATTAGGTAATGGGTTATTAAAAGAAGACTGGAAAGTTGAATCTGGACATATCACTTTATGGGAAAAACCTGGACTAGGAGTTGAAGTCGATGAAAATGAAGCAACAAAAAATTATGACGGTCCAGAATATGGATATCATGCTGAACTTGGAGGAGAAACCTATTTTAAAGATGACAATTCGGTTGCAGACTGGTAAACAAAAAAAATACTAGATTTTTTCTAAATTCTGTTTCTATAAAAATGCATCCCATTCACGTGGGCTGGAAGTTAGAATTTCGCATCCATCTTCAGTAACTAAAGTAGTATCTTCAATGTTAATGCTACCAACACCTTTAACCCTCATGGTAGGCTCCACCACAACTATCATTCCAGGTTCCAACGGCTTATCTGACCCTTCTACTAAAAAAGGAGGTTCATGCGCTACTCTCCCTAATGAATGACCTGCTTGTGGAGTCAAGGAATCATATCCCTCTTCTTCAAACATTTGCATCGTTAAACGATATAGATCTGATGGCAATACACCTGGACGTACAGTTGCTCTCAATTCCTTGTTCATTCGTAAAATTGCAGCATGGGCCCTTTTTGCTTCATCAGAAAGACCACCATTCCATGCAAGTGATCTAGATTGATCAGATACATAACCGTTCCACCAACCACTAGCGTCTATTCTAAGTATCTCACCCTTCTTTAATTTCTCTTCTGTGGGACCGGCGAACAAGGCACCTTTAGGCCCAAAACCTACATCTGTCCATAAGTGGCGAGAACCACGTTCTGCAAAAGCTACTCCAAGATAACGCTCCAAATCCCATTCGGTCATACCTTCATAGGCTATTTTCTCATAAATAGAATTAATCACTTCACTTGTTATGTCTGATGCTTTTCTTATACGATTAATTTCTTCCTTTGATTTGATCATTCGTAACTCCCAAAGGATAGGCTCTGCGTCCACTAATGTGGCCATCGGTAAAAATTCCCTTAAATCCTCAGCGAATTGCATTTCTATATGGCGCCATTCTACTCCAATACGCCCTTTATCAAGATTTTTTTCTCGTAAAACTTGTGCGACTCTTGCTATCGGATTATCAGCAGAATCCATTTGGTTATCTGAACCATCAACAATAAAAAGAGGTCCCCAATAACGAACATCTTTTATCCAAATATTGTAATTCTCTGGATACCCAGTTTGTGAAGATGGAGCGATATAAAACGGATCAATATTTTCATTTTTTGGAAGACCAACAAATGAGGCGGCATAATTTTCTCCATCCTCTGTCAGAAAATTTTCCTTATCAAACCATCTCATCCATTCAACATCAGTTAAGTATTCAACATTAGGTTTTGTTCCAGCTAATATCACATCAATATTGCGTAAATGCATTGCACTGGATAATTTTTCGTAATCAAAAAGTCGCATATTCTTTATCAGAATTTAGTTTATTACTTACAAAGTTAAATTAAAAGATAAAATTTAATTCAATATTGCTCCACCATTAACATTTATGGCTTGACCAGTTATTTCACTAGCATCATCTGACGATAAGAAAGCTACTGTCTTGCCAATATGATGTGGAGTTTGTGGTCGGCCTAGCGGCATGTATCCTTTAATCAACTCTAAAAATATTTCATAAGGAGAATAATCAGCATAATCAGGGTTAGTTTCTTTATGGTTAATAGCAATAGATTCCCAAATTGAAGTCCATAAACGTCCAGGACATACCGCATTTACGTTAATATTATATCTACCTAAATCTATGGCCATCTGATGCATATATTGAATGGCAGCTGCCTTTGAAACCATATAAGGATGTTGTCCGGTTCCTCTTCCTTTTTCTCCTACCCCTCGAGGTTTACGTCCACCATGGGAGGCTATTATCACTATTTTTCCAGATTCTTTTGATATCATATCTCCTTTAACTGCTTCAACAGTATTTACAACCCCTTTAACATTAACTCCCCAAGTAGATTCCCAATCTTCATCTATAAAATTTTTTCTGTTTTCGAATCCTTTTGAACCAATTACACCTGCATTCGGAACACAAATATCAATTTTCCCATATTCATCAATAACTTTATCCACAAAAGTTTTTATAGAATCTTGATTAGTAACATCCACAGATCCTGAAATTATTTTTTTACCATTATCTGATACAGATTTTTCTAAATTAAGAAAATCTTTTTTATCTAAATCACAAACTGCCAAAATAGCACCACGTTCAGACAAAATTTCAGCTATACCTTGACCTATTCCTCTTGCAGCGCCAGTAATAAAAGCAACTTTACCATCTAAATCAGTTGAAGTTGTCATAAGTTCCTCCGAATATAAACTATCAAATTTGATAAATAATAAAACACATAGAAAAACACAATTATTGTATATTATGATTCTTCATATTGTAATTATATTAAACTAACATCTAAAATTAAATTATTATAACTTTACTTCCTACTATAACCTAAAAAAATTGCCAAATTACAATACAAATAACACAAAATTAGAATCATTAGTTTCTTTAGCAAAAAGAAGAGGTTTTATTTTTCAGAGTTCCGAAATTTATGGGGGCTTGGCTAGTACATGGGACTACGGGCCTATAGGGGTAGAATTAAAACGTAATGTTAAGGAACAATGGTGGAAATCTTTTGTAACAAATAGAGAAGATATAGTAGGTATTGATGCTTCTATACTCATGCATCCTTCAGTCTGGGAAGCATCAGGACACTTAAATAATTTTTCTGATCCACTAGTAGAATGCAAAAAATGTAAAAAAAGATTCCGCGAGGATATGATTGAATCTAATTCTTGTCCTGAATGTAATGGTGAATTAGGTGAATCTAGACAATTCAACCTTATGTTCAAAACATTTATGGGTCCTATAGAAAACGAATCATCAATTGTTTATATGCGTCCAGAAACAGCTCAAGCAATGTTCGTTAATTTTGACAATGTTCAAACCACTACCAGAAAAAAAATACCTTTTGGAATAGCTCAAATAGGAAAATCATTTAGAAATGAAATCACTCCTGGAAATTTTACATATAGGACCAGAGAATTTGAACAAATGGAAATGGAATATTTTTGCGCGCCACAAAATGATGAAAAATGGTACGAATATTGGATAGAATTTTCACTTAACTGGTTCATTTCACGTGGTATCAGAAAAGATAAATTAAGAATTAGAAAACATACAAATAATGAAATTCCTCATTACTCTAAAGGTTCTTCCGATATAGAATTTAAATTTCCATGGGGATGGGGGGAATTAGAAACTATTTCTAACAGAACTGACTATGATTTAAAAGCTCATTCAAAAAAAAGTGGAAAAGATTTGACATATTTTGATCAAATTAATAACGAACGTTTTTTCCCTTACGTAATTGAACCAGCTATGGGAGCCGATAGATCTACATTAGCTTTCCTCTCTGATGCTTATGATGAAGAAAATCACAAAAAAGAAAAAAGAACTGTCCTCAGATTTCATCCAGAAATAGCACCTATAACAGTCGCAGTTTTACCTTTATCCAGAAATGAAAAACTAATTCCTATGTCAAAAAAAATATACGAATCATTACTTGGTAAATTCAATGTAGAATATGATGATTCCCAAAGCATAGGTCGTAGGTACAGGCGTCAAGATGAAATAGGTACCCCGTTATGTATCACTATAGATTTTGAAACTATAGAAAAAGATAATTCAATAACCATTAGAAATCGCGACAATATGGAACAAATAAGAATTAGTACTGATAATTTACTAAAAGGAATTAATGATCAATTAGAATCGATAAAAAATTCTTATATTTAAATATATGCGAGTTATATCTAATTATTTTTTACTATTTTCAATTTTTTCAATTTTTATTCTAAGTTGTAATGCTGATAATATTCAAAAAGAGGAGAAACATCATTTTTCATACATTGGCGAGACACTTTTTGGAGAAAAGTATGACAGTAAAAAATTTTTAGGAAAACCTATGATAATAAATTTTTGGTTTCCCTCTTGTCCACCTTGCACATATGAATTTGAAATTTTGGAAAAAACTTACCAACAATATAATAATTCAATAGGATTCTTAGGAGTAATGCAACTTGGATTAGACACTGAAGATGACGGAAGAAAATTTATGACTGAAAGAAACATATCATTTCAATCTATATCTGACAATGAAAATATTATAAATAAATATGATATAAATTATTTTCCTACTACACTATTTTTAGATGAAAATCATAACGTAGTTGATTCATGGATAGGGGTAATAGAT
>Ga0310344_10004393_pt1 | contig 10488 bp, 10 predicted proteins | sample HC15DNA20200_MG_FD_203801 | JGI IMG/M metagenome (GOLD analysis project Ga0310344, IMG submission 203801) | Marine microbial communities from station ALOHA, North Pacific Subtropical Gyre - HC15-DNA-20-200_MG | ecosystem: Environmental > Aquatic > Marine > Oceanic | place: Pacific Ocean: North... | reverse complement strand
CCTGTTGCGGCTTCCGCTGTGATGGAATCTGGTCAAATATACTCCGAAACATTGTCTGATATGGACGAAGAGTCAGGTCTTTTATCGGTGGTTCCTGAGTCTCAGTTTTTAATTAGTAAAGAAGAGGGATTCTTTTACAAAAATAATCCCAACAGAGCTTTTGAGACTCTAATTACATTTGAAAATTTAGGGGATTATGAAAGAATCTTAGAAATTGAAAAAGTTTCTCAAGAACTTGATGAAGCTTTAAATATTAAAAATCTCAAAGTATTTTATCTGCCTTATCGCAACTACACAAAAGAAGGTGAATTGCAAAGCAGATCAATTAAAAGAATAGCTATTAATGTTGATAAAAATTTTACTTCCGAAATAACTTTCCCTATGGATATGAAGGATGTATCCATGTATCATTTTATAAGGAAGTGTGATGGTGAAGAAGAAAGAGGTCCCATCCAGGTAAATTTTGAGCCCGGACCCAATAAGGCCTTATCTTAAAAAATTATTTATAAGCCATTTGCCAGAAATTAGCTTCAAGATCTGATGCTTTTTTAAATATTGTCATTAGAGATTTAATATTTTTCTTTTTATTTATTTTGTAAAGATAATCCAAGTAAGCGATATTGTCTTTCGCTACACTTTGATATTCTTTTGATGAATACATCTTGATCCATGAAGAGTATTTACTTTTTTTCCAACTCTTATTCTTTTTTAAATGATGTCCAATTTCTCCGTAACCGATAACGCAAGGAGATAGAGCGGTAAATAATTCTAGATTGCTTTTCTTTAGACCAACTTTCATAACATAGTTGGTATAAGCTTTATTTTCCTTTCTTTCTTTTGCTTTTAAAATTTTATTTTTTGATATTCCAAATTTTTTGCAATAGTGAACATGAAGTTTTAATTCATGTTTTATAGCTATTATAAAATCTACCGATCTATTCATGTCTTCTATAGATTTTGCTTTGTAGGCAGACAGAGCTAGTATTTTCATAAATCTTTGTAGAAAAATATAATCCTGAATTAAATATGTTTTAAAAACAGAAGATTTTAAACTTCCATCTCCAAGTCCTTTTACAAAAGAGTGTTCAGTATATTTCTTCCAACTTTTAATTGAATTTCTTTTTAATTTATAAAAAAGATTTTTATTATTATTATAAAGTCCCATTTCTTCCTCACTGAATTACCGGTCAGGTTCAAGGGTATAATCTCAGTCTGTAAAGACACCCCTAAATGAAAATATACTAGCCTTTTAATCTCTTAACAACCACATCCTTGTTAAGTGAAAGAATAATATCGTAAATACCTGGGCCAAATCTAGTACCCGTTAAAGCAATTCTTAATGGTTGGCCCACACCTTTAAAATTTGTTTTGTGTTTAGTAATCAATCCATTCACGGATTTTTCAAGATTCTCTTTAGTTATTTTTGACATTTTTTCAAACTCACTAAGAAAATCTTTTATAATATTTTTAGAAGGAGCATCTAAAAGTTTAGAATCTTCAGGAGAAATTTTGATATTGTCCTGGAGAATGTACTGTGAGTTTTGATAGATATCATCAAGTGTTTTTGCTTTGTTTTTTAGAAAACTCATAGATTTTAGGATCAAATTTTCTTTGGAAGTGTCAATGCTTTTTTTAAATTTTTGAGAATAAATTTTTAAAAACTTAAACAAATCTTTTTCGTCTATATGTTTAATATAGTGCTCATTCAAAGAGAGTACTCTAGACATATCCAGCTTTGAAGGAGATTTTCCAACACCTTTCAAATCAAAAAGCTTAATACTTTCATCTAGCGTAAAGATTTCCTTATCTTTGTGTGCCCATCCTAGACGTAATAAATAATTTCTTAGTGCACCTGATAAAATTCCAATTTTTATATAATCATCTATGGTTGAGGCTTTGTCTCTTTTAGAAAGCTTAGATCCTTTCTCACTATGAATAAGCGGGATATGAGCAAATTCAGGAAGATTCCATTTCATGGCTTCATAGATTTGTTTTTGTTTAAAAGTATTTATTTTATGATCGTCACCTCTTATGACATGGGTAATTTTCATTAAGTGATCGTCTACTACTGCAGATAATTGATAAGTTGGTGAACCATCTTGTCTTAAAATAACAAAATCTTCGATAATTGAGTTTGCAATATTAACTTCTCCCTGAACAAGATCTTTAACAATTGAGTTTCCAGAAATTTTACTTTTAAATCTAATTACTGGTTTAATATTTTTTGGAATTTCTAAACCCTTTGGATCTCTCCATTTTCTATTGTAAACATAAGGGATTCCTTGTTTTTTACATTTTTCTTTTTGTTCTTTAATCTCTTCTTCGGAACAATAACATTTATATGCAAAACCTTTTTTTAAAAGTTCCTCAGCAATTTCTTTATGTTTGTTGATATTTTTAGATTGAATATACTCTTTATCATCGTGCTTTATTCCAATCCAAGCAAGAGAGTTTATAATTTGTTCTTTAAATTCTTCTTTTGATCTCTCTTTGTCTGTGTCTTCAATTCTGAGATAAAATTTTCCTTTATTTTTTTTTGCTAACAACCAATTAAATAAAGCAGTTCTAACGCCGCCAACGTGCAAAGGTCCTGTAGGTGAGGGTGCAAACCTGCAAATAAAAGCCATGAATTGAAATTAAACTATTTTAATTGAAGTTTCTATATAAAGAAACTAATTTTCCTTGAATCTTAATTCTTTTTGCCGCGTATATTTTAGTATCGTATTTCTTGTTGGCGCTTTCTAAAGCAATCGTATTTCCTTTTTTTCTAATTCTTTTTAAAGTTGCTTCTTCATTATCGATCAGAACTACAGCTATTTGACCATTGTCTGCATTAGAACTTTTTTTGATAATAACCGTATCACCATCATTGATACCTGCTTCGATCATAGAGTCACCTTTCACCTTTAATCCAAAATGGTCATTGTTTTTATTAAAGTCTGTAGGTAAGTTAACTTTATCAACTTCATGTTGTATTGCTTCTATCGGAGTTCCTGCGGCTATTGAACCAAGCACTGAAACTTTGCTGGACTTACTGGCATTTTTATCCAATCCACCCTTAATTACGCTTGGCGTGAAACTGTTAAACAAATCATGTGCACTTGCATTTTCTGGCAGCTTAACTACTTCCAGAGCACGCGCTTTATGTGCAAGTCTTTTAATAAATCCTCTTTCCTCTAATGCTGATATCAATCGATGAATTCCAGATTTCGACTTAAGGTTGAGCGAATTTTTCATTTCTTCATAAGAAGGTGACACACCAGTCGATCTAATTTTTTTATTAATAAAAAGTAATAGGTTTTTTTGTTTTTTTGTTAGCATAGAACAAATCCTGTACATTTCTGTTCTACAAAAGTTCTACTCTAATATCAACGTCAAATTAGCCTTATATTACGGCTTTATTTGAATGATTCTTTTTAACAAGGATGAGTTTTCCTTTAAATCCTTAAGAAGTGATTCACCTATAAGAAAGTTATTTATTTTTGTTTTTTTTACTATTTTTTCCACTTCTTTTTCAGACTTTATTCCACTTTCACAAACAAAGGGACCAGGATGATCAGTCAAAATCTTATGTAAATCAAAAGTTGTTTTGATATTTATTTTTAAAGTTTTAAGGTTTCTATTATTAATACCAATTATTGCATTTTTAAAACCAAGCGCTTTCTTTGCTTCCTCATCTGTGTGTACCTCTACAATTGTGCTTATATTTAATTCCTCAGCAACACTATGAATTTCTCTCGAAGTTTTTTCATCAACAGCTGCTAGAATAATCAAAATAGCATCTGCACCAAAGCTTTTGGCAAGATAAACTTGATAAGGGTCTATGAAAAAATCTTTACATAGAACAGGTAATTTGACCTCTTTTTTAACTTCATCAATGTGCTCTAACTTTCCTTTAAAATAATTCTCTTCCGTTAAAATGGAAAGGCAAGATGCACCAGAATTTAGGTATTGTTTTGCAATTGCTTTAGGATCATAATTTTCTACAATAATCCCAGCAGACGGACTTGCTTTTTTTATCTCTGCAATAACAGAGACTTCATCGTTCTTTAATTTATCTTTGAAATTTAAGTAATTTTTATATGAAGATATTTTGTTTTTAAGATCTTCAATTGTATAAGATTTTTTATACTCCTCTATATTGCTCTTTTTGTCAGCAACTATTTTTTCTAAAGTATTACTCATTTCGTCAATTTTGATATGTGATTAATAACTTTTCCCGAAAGTATATGTTTTCTTAACTTTTCATATCCTTCTTTAAAGGAGTTTGATTTTTCTGCCACAAGTAAACCAGCAGCAGCGTTTAAACAAACAGCGACAGAAAAGTCATTGTCTTTACCTTGAAATATTTCTTTCATTTTTTCAGCATTATATTCAGGATCTTTTCCAACAATATTATCAAAACTACCTACTCTAATACCCAAATCTTTTGGACTTAAAATAGATTTTTTAATTTTTCCATCGATAAGTTCAACGATATCTGTATTTGCATATGGAGAAATTTCATCAAGTCCATCTTGGCTATTTACGATCAATACTTTTTTTAAATTCAAATTTTTAAGTGCTTCAGCAAAAATTGTAAGTAACTTTTTATCAAAAACCCCAACAACTTGTCTTTTTACTTTTGCTGGACTGCTTAAAGGCCCAATTAAATTAAATATTGTTCTTTTTCCAATTTTTTTTCTAACTGGTCCAACGTATTTCATGGCTGAGTGATAACCTGGGGCAAACATAAATCCAAAGTTGTTATTATTTATGCTTGTTTCTATCTCTTTGGGTCCAAGATTAATATTTATATTTAATTTTTCCAAAACATCAGCAGAACCGCATTTTGAGGAAACAGACTTGTTACCATGTTTTGCAACTTTTATTCCAAAACTAGATAGCAATAGCGCTGCAGCAGTAGAAATATTTAATGTATTTTTTCCATCTCCTCCAGTACCACAAGTGTCTACCGTACCGTCCGGCGCATTTACTTTGGTTGCCTTGTCACGCAAAATATAAACACCACCAGCTATTTCATCAGATGTTTCCCCTTTAGCAGAGGAAGAAGTTAAAAAATCATGAATTTGTTCTTCTTTAACCTTTCCAGACATCATGTTTTCAAAAGCAGACTTACTTTCCTCAAAAGTTAAGTTTTCTTTATTTTTTAGCTTTTTAATAATTTCATTCATTTTATTTATAATTTAAAAAGTTTTTAATTAATTTCATTCCTTCTTTTGTACTTATACTTTCAGGGTGAAACTGTACTCCGTGTAAATTATATTTTTTATGCATAATTCCCATTATTATATTATCTTTCGTTTTAGCCGTAATTATGAAATCTTTATTTAGTGTTTTTCTGTCGATTATAAGACTGTGATATCTAGTTCCTACAAGATTGTTCTTTACACCTTTAAAAATCCCAATTTTGTTGTGAGAAATTTTACTAGTTTTTCCATGCATAAGTTTTTTAGCATTTATGATCTTAGCACCAAAAGCTTGTCCAATAATCTGATGCCCCAAACAAACGCCAAGAATTGGAATTTTTTTTGAAACATTTTTTACAATTTTTAAACAATTTCCTGCTTGATTTGGTGTACCTGGGCCAGGAGAAATAACAATTTTTTTATATTTTCTTTTTAAAATTTCTTTTGAATTAATTTTATCATTTCTCACGACCTCAACCTTGCATTTAAGAGACAGAAGGTAGTGATAAAGATTGTAAGTAAAGCTATCGTAATTATCTATTAGTAAAGTTTTCATTTAATTTATTGCTTTAAGCAATGCCTTAGCCTTGTTTACCGTTTCATTGTATTCATTTTTAGGATTACTATCAGCGACTATTCCCGCTCCAGACTGAACATAAATTTTTTTGTTTTTAATTAAGGCTGTTCTTAAAGCTATACAGGTATCAAAATCTTGATTTGCGGTAAAATAACCAATCCCACCAGCGTAAAGCTTTCTTTTCGAATTTTCTAACTCATCAATTATTTCCATTGCTCTTATTTTAGGTGCACCACTAACTGTTCCCGCTGGAAATCCTGATAAAAACGTTTCAAAAAGAGAAAAGTTTTTTCTCAATTTTCCCGTAACGTTTGAAACAATGTGCATTACATGAGAATATTTCTCTACTTTAAATCTTTCTGTCACCTTAACACTATTAATTTTTGATGTTTTGCCAACATCATTTCTGCCAAGATCTAAAAGCATCAAATGTTCCGCAAGTTCTTTAGGGTCTTTCAATAGTTCGGAAGTTAATTTTTTATCTTGTTTTTTGCTTTTACCTCTAGGCCTCGTTCCTGCTATTGGCCTAATGGTTACTTCGTTATTTAGTAATCTAACTAGGATTTCAGGACTGCTACCCAAGATTTGAAAGTCATCATAATTAAAATAAAACATAAATGGAGAAGGATTTAAAATTCTTAAAGTATTATAGATTTCAAGTGGAGGTTTATCGATCGGTGACTCAAATCTTTGGCTTAAAACAACTTGAAAGATATCTCCTTTTTTAATGTAATCTTTTGCCTTAAGTATAATTTTTTTAAACTTAGATCTTGATATGTTTGATCTAACCTTAATTTTTTTATTACTTTTATGAAAATTTTCTGGAAGTTTTATATTTCCAAAATGCTGTAATTCTATAAATGTATTTTTAATTGATTGATATTTAAGTTCATAATTATCAATATTTTCTTCTTTGAAGATATTTTGAATGAAGAAAATTTTTTTTTTCAAATTATCATAAATTATTAAATTTTTAGGTCTCATTAACCTTATATCAGGAATGTCTATGTCTTTTTTACACTTGTCTGGAATCTTTTCAATTAAACGTATAATGTCATAGGAAAAATAACCTACAAGCATAGAAGACATTCTTGGTATATTTCCTGATGATTTTACTTTAAAATTTTTGAACAGTTCATTCAAATATTTTAGAACATTTTTTCTAATTACTTTCTTTTTTTTAAAATTGTCTATAACAATTCTATTTTTTTTTATGTTATAAACTTTATCAGGATTAAAGCCTATAATTGTGTATCTTCCCCTAACGATACCTTTTTCTACCGACTCAAATATAAAACTATTTTTTTTTACTAGGATAAATTTATATAGATTTTCAACAAAGCTGTAATTTTTACAACTTTGTGAATAAACAATTGTTTGATTGCTTTTCTTTCTGTGCAATCTTTTGAACTTTCCGAAACTTGTATTTAATTTCATTAAATCGAGTTAATTATTCTTTTGAGAACTTTTTCATTAATATTTATTTTATAGACGGCATTTATATAACTATCATAAGATTTGTAAACTTTTGATATGTACTGAGTATTAGCCTTTTTAACATACTGTTTATAGACCTCAGATTCAGGCTTAATGACCGGATCCGTTTCTTTATCAATTTTTATTAAAAAGTTTTTCTTAGCAAATGGGTAATCAGTTGCTGTGAATATTTGTCCAGAACTATAATTATAAATCTGTTTTAATAAAACTTTATTAAATTTTGAGTCATCTTTAATATTTTTAATTTCAGTTTTTTCAATTGGAACGCTATGCTTTTTCGATAATTCAAGCATTTCTTTTTCACCAAATTTTTTATCATTAATTTTCACAGCTAATGAAGAATTTTCCTCTATTAAATTAACAATCTTAATTTGTTTATTGATTGTTTCTTTAACACTTTTATTATTAATGCCTAAAATACTTTCTTCTTTATTTAATACTTCGGCAATGTAAAATTCATTGTCAAAGCCTATGAAGGAAGGAGTATTTAAATTTTGAATTTTAAAAATTTCTTTCAATAGTTTTTCATTTATTTCAAAATTATCTCCATTTTTTTTAAATTTTTTAGAGTTAATAGGTCCAATCTTTTTTATGCTTTTGTTGTTAAATGATGTTATATCTTCAAAGGACTTTCCATCTAAAATATCATTTTCAATCTCATCAATTTTTTTAAAATATGCTTCGTTAAAATCATTTTTGCCTACCAAAATTTCAGGAGACAGTTTTAAATATTTAAAAGTTATAAACTTATCTTTGAAAAATTCTTTATTTTTTTCGTAAAAGTCTTTAATTTTTGATTCAGTTACTTTCTTTTTAGAATAAACTTTTTCTAAATCTATAAAACTCACATCTTTAGATTTATTTTCTTGCTTATACAAATCATCTATTAAAAAGTTAGGCAGTTTAATACCGCCACTGTAATAAGAAAGCAATTGTCCTTTGGTTTCAAAATTTAAAATAGTTTCTTCATATTCAGGGGCAGAGAATCCTTTCGTAAGTAAAAATTTTTCATACTTCGTTCTTAAAAATTTACCATCTTTTCTAAACTCTTTGTCACTCATAAGTATTTTTTTTAAGGAAGAGTCAGTTAACCGAATTCCTTTTTCTTTAGTTTCAATAAAAATTATTTTTTCACTTATATAATTAGTTAAAACTTCATTAATTATTTTTTCTTTGCCTTTGTTTTGTATTTCTTCTCTAGTAATATTTACAGCACGTAGATAATCCATAAACTCTTTTGTGCTAATTTTAGTTTCATTTATTTCTGCTATAACATTTTGATTTCCTGATCGAAATACATCTCCCATGCCCCAAAGAATAAATGGAAGCGCAATAATAGCCACAAAAACCTTTGCTATAAATGATTTAGAAAATTTTCCTATTGAAGCAATCATAATTTTAATTTAAGAAATTTAAATTAATTATACTAAAAAATCTATATAGAAAGTTTTTATTTATGTCTAATGGTTCAAAGTATTTTATCGGTAATTGGAAAATGTTTGGGATTTCAGGCTCATTCAAAATTTTAGACAGAATTAATCGTTATTTTCAAAAAGATAAAAAAAGTAACAGAAAATACAAAGTAATAATGGCTTTGCCTTTTACCCTGTTACAAGATTTTTCTCAGAGATATAAAAATAAAAAAATTATTGTATCCGCACAAAACTGTTATCATAAAGATAATTTTGGTGCCCACACAGGAAACATTAGTCCATTTATGATTAAAAAAATGGGTGTTAATTATATTATAATAGGACATTCTGAAAATAGAGCATCGGGGGAAACTGATAAAATTATCGAAGAGAAAGTTTCGTTGGCATTCAAAAATAATTTTAATATTATTTTTTGTGTTGGAGAAAACAAAAAAGAAAAAAGGAATAAAAAAACTTTATCAGTTTTAAGAAGACAAATTTCTAATGTTTTAAAAACAAAATATAATTTTAAAAAAATTATTATTGCATATGAACCAGTTTGGTCAATTGGAAGCGGAAAAGTTCCTTCATCTTTTGAGTTAAAAAAAATTACTACCTCTATAAAAAAGTTCGTTAAAAAGAGATTTAAACTCAATTATCAACCTAGGCTTATTTATGGAGGTTCTGTTGACAAAAAAATTATCTATACTTTTAAATTTATTAATGAATTAGATGGTTTTTTAATCGGAGGAGCTTCTAAATCTTCAAAAAATTTTATTGATATAATAAAAAATTTCTATAAATAACCCATATGGAAACAATCTTGATAGTAGCAAATGTTGTTTTAGCAGTAGTTCTAATTTTGCTTATTCTATTACAAAGATCTGAAGGCGGGGCACTAGGTTTAGGCTTGTCAGAAGATAATTTTGCTTCTACCAGGTCTGTTGGAAATTTTTTAACCAAATCAACAGCTGTTATTGCTACTTTATTCATTGTCTCAAGTATTTCGCTAGTTGTTTTGTCTAGAGGGGATTTGCAGAATACACAATCAGTTTTAGAGAAAGTTGAGGAAGAAAAAGATTCTAAAACACCTAAAATACCAGACTCTTCAAAATAAACTTTATTTTTTAGTTAAAACTATATATAATGTCCTTCCATGGCGCGATATGTATTCGTCACTGGCGGCGTGGTTTCATCATTAGGTAAAGGTCTCTCTTCAGCTTCGCTTGCTGCATTGTTGCAGCTCAGAGGTTTTAAAGTGAGAGTTAGAAAATTGGATCCATATTTAAATGTAGATCCCGGAACAATGAACCCTTTTCAACATGGAGAAGTTTTTGTAACTGATGATGGAGCTGAAACAGATCTGGACATCGGCCACTATGAAAGATTTACGGGAATTTCTGCTACTCAATCTGATAACATAACAACGGGCGGTATCTATAGTGATATAATAAAAAAAGAAAGAAGAGGAGATTATCTTGGAGGAACTGTTCAAGTAGTTCCACACGTTACAGATCGTATTAAAAAATTTATATCTCATAATGTAAAAGATGAAGATTTTATTATTTGTGAAATCGGGGGAACCGTTGGAGACATAGAGAGTCTACCATTTCTGGAAGCAATTAGACAATTTTCTAACGACACAGGAAAAGAAAAAAGTTTATTCATTCATCTAACTTTGGTTCCTTATTTAAAAGCATCTGGAGAACTTAAAACTAAACCCACTCAACATTCGGTAAAAGAATTAAGAAGCTTGGGTATTCAGCCTGATATAATTATATGTAGAACAGAAAAAAATATTCCAAAAAATGAA
>Ga0310344_10004391_pt1 | contig 10489 bp, 8 predicted proteins | sample HC15DNA20200_MG_FD_203801 | JGI IMG/M metagenome (GOLD analysis project Ga0310344, IMG submission 203801) | Marine microbial communities from station ALOHA, North Pacific Subtropical Gyre - HC15-DNA-20-200_MG | ecosystem: Environmental > Aquatic > Marine > Oceanic | place: Pacific Ocean: North... | reverse complement strand
ATTGCTTCTGTATCGCTCGCCGGACTCTGTTTCTTGGGGGCTCCGTTCCTGCCCCCTGAGTCTCGGCGGCGTCGACGACGTCCCCGTCGTCGTTTACCGCTCTTCTCGTCACTCAACGGTACTTCGAGAGAAGGGGGCTCCATGAACCCACCGTGTGCAACTTACCTGAATTTGGCATAGATGTCATAGACTAAATCTCTGATTGGATATGGCACTAACCACATCGCCGCCCCAAATGACCATGGTAGCCCCATTCTTGATGCGATTCTCCAAACGGCTCCACTCTTAGCGTACCAGTTTCCGTCCTCAGTGATGATGAACACTGAATCTACTCCTTGCATATCATCCGGTTTGTTAGAAAGTAACTCTGTTCCCTCGTCGGAATCCTGACCTAGGGTGCGGAGATTTCCGGCACTATCGTATCGATTGATGAAAGAGGCCCAACGACTGCAAGTCCCGCAAGTATCATCAAAAAGGACTACTGCGGGCATAATTACACCTAGAGGAATGCAATTCCTGGCTCTAATGGGAAGGCAAATTTTGCCTTTCCAGCAACATCCTCTCCCTGGCCTGCAGGGTATGCCTCTACAGAAGTTACTCCTAGAGCTTGGGCGATAAATTCCGAGTTCATGTTGATGGTTGATGCTTCGTCAATCGCACTCATAATCAGTTGCTTCTCTCCTTGGGACCAAGTGTGAATACGCCCACGCTTTTTCTTGCTGCCCATGGTCAGTGCCATCCAGGTCTGCATCACCTCTCCACGCATTTGCTCAACGGAGAATACATCCATCGACTTCAGATGATTCATCCCTCCGGTCTTGAAGTCGAATGTTTCCGAATCTAGTTGGATTGCTTCCCGGGCGAGTTGTTCTTTCCATGCAGGAGAGGTCTGAATTATCACACTGGTAATCTCCTCCTCAGCATATCTCTCTGCCAGTTCTCGCAATGCTCTACCGCTAGAGATTAGTTCCTTGAGGTAGGCCTCACGGGCCAAGACTCCAGCATCTTCCTCTGAAGAATCATCTGACTCTTCGAGGCAATAAGTAGCTAGCATTCCCTCGCCGCCTACTGAATGCCAGAACTCTTCGGCGATATGAGGAGTAGTGGGGGCGAGCATTGGTATCCATCCCAACAGGAACTGCCTTGCAGTATCTCGATTATTTCCTCCTCTCCTAATGTACCAAGCCCAGTCTGATAACATCTCGTAGTGGCTAATCATCACACCCTCACGGATGCTGACAATTGACATCGAATCTTTCCAAGCGTCCCGATTTACTCTCAATCTGGCAAGTAGCCAGTCATCAAGTGGACTGGGTGTCTCGCCTAGAGTCATAGCTGACTCCATCGCATCTATGATTGAGTGAAGTTGACGGTGGTTGGCCTCGAGGGCGCTGTCCGACCAATCCATCCCAGCCTCTGGATTAGCTCCAAACAGGATGAACAGACGGACTGTGTCGGCACCATATCTTCCTACCATCTCTCCGGGACTGACAGTGTTGCCCAGCGACTTGCCCATCTTCACTGATCGAGTTCCTAGCTTCTCTCCACAAGTTGGGCAGTCGCCACCGAATAAATCGACATGGAACTCAGCGTTGCAGTCGGAGCAGAAGGGAGCAGGTGCATTCAACATTCCCTGGCAGACCAGAGTGCCAAACGGCTCACCGACCGTATTCATTCCGGCATCTCGGGTTACCTTGGTGAAGAATCGTGCATATAGCAGGTGCATGACCGCGTGCTCAATACCTCCAATGTAGAGGTCGACTCCTCCGTCCATCCAGTAGTCTACAGCCTCGCGATCGAAAGGAGTGGTTTCGTTACTGGCATCGCAGAATCTCATGAAGTACCAAGATGAGTCGTAGAAGGTATCCATTGTGTCTGTCTCACGCTTTGCTGGCCCTCCGCAGGAGGGGCATGATGTGTTGACGAATGAATCGTGAGAAGCCAGTGGGTTGCCACTCTGATCTTCACTGAAGGTGACATCCAGTGGCAATTCTACAGGGAGTTCAGAGGAGGGGACGGGTACGATTCCGCAAGTTTCGCAGTGAATCATCGGAATTGGAGTACCCCAGAATCTCTGGCGGCTAAGTAACCAATCTTTGAGTCTATACTCGACGGTTCCGTGACCGGATCCAGCAGACTCAAGTGCGGCGATGACTGCATCCTTTGCATCCTGTCCGGCTAATCCATCGAAGTCGTCTGCACCTGAGTTTACCATAGGCCCATAGCCCTCGAATGCATAATTCAACTCAGCATTCCGATCATCACCTTCCTTCTCGACAAGTACTCTACGAATCTCTATCCCATATCTCTCTGCGAAGTCATAATCTCGCTGGTCGTGGCCGGGTACAGCCATCACAGCGCCAGTTCCATAAGATGCGACAACGAAATTGCCCGCATAGATTGGAACCTTCTCACCATTCAGTGGATTGATTGCATGGCGACCTAGGAAAACACCCTTCTTCTCCTTTAGCATATTGATGCGTTCAAACTCGGACATGCGTGCACACTCATCGCGTAACTCACGCCAGTCCGCCTCCCACTCGGTACCTGTGCACAACTCCTCACATAGCGGGTGTTCTGGAGAGAGTGTTACGAAGGTGACACCGAATATTGTATCCGGGCGTGTAGTAAAGGCTCCAATCACGGCGTCTGATTCAGCTACTGGAAAGTCAATGTGAGCGCCGAACGAGCGCCCGATCCAGTTGCGCTGCATCGCCTTGACATTTTCAGGGAATGAAATGTTCTCAATCTCGTCTAGTAGTTCATCCGAGTATTCGGTCATTCGCAGGAACCATTGTGCCATATCGCGCTGCACGACCTCAAGCCCACAACGCCAGCAGCGGTTGTTCTTGACCTGTTCATTGGCAAGTACCGTATCACAATCCACGCACCAGTTCACTGGCGCCAGCCTGCGTTCTACCAATCCTCGCTCATTGAGCATTAGGAAAATCTCCTGATTCCAGTGATAGTAATCTACATCGGAAGTAGCTAGGAAGCGTCTCCAGTCGTACGAATATCCCATCCGCTCCTGATCGGAGCGGATGCTTGCAATATTGCGATGTGTAACTGTGTGAGGGTGTCCTCCTTCCTTCTTGGCTGCATTCTCGGCAGGCATACCAAAGGAGTCGTATCCCATTGGATAGAGGACATTCTTGCCCATCAAGCGATGAAAGCGGGCCATGGCATCGCCAATCGAATAGTTGCGAACATGCCCCATGTGCATATTGCCAGATGGATAAGGGAACATCTCAAGGCAGTAGAACTTCGGCTTGCTGTGGTCAATCTCGGCCTCAAACGCTCCAGCATCGGCCCAAGCCTTCTGCCAGCGAGTCTCTACTTCTTGCGCGTCGTATACCATTTCCTTTCTCCCAACGGGCTTCGCAGGGAGTCCTTAGACTCCCAGCCGAAGCAGTAGACCGGGCGCGAGCCCGCCTAGCAGGGTATGTGTGGAGGGCATTCGAGCCACATACCCCGACTCGGAGACCACGCTTTGAAGCCTGCCCCGAGACAGTAGCGCCGCCACACCTATGCGAGAGTTATCGCTGCGAGAGAACATGCTGAGTGACGGCGAGTTCCATGTCTCAATCTGGGAAGATGGAGTGGAGGTGTGGGTAACCCAGATGGGGAACCTGATGAATATGAATACCGCATTCATCGATAGGGCCAATGGAGTAGTCGCAATAATCGATCCATTCAATGCTAATTTGTGGACTGAAGCTCTCGAAAAAGAAGGGCTAGAACCGACTCATCTACTGTACACTCACACACATCGCGATCATGCTGCTGGATATCCGGCGATGATGAAGCGCTTCCCCGACTTGGAGGTCTGGGGTCATGAGGAAGCTAGGGTACCTAGTCTGCTGGGCAATGTGGTGTTCAGAAAAGTCGACTTTACCAACACATGGGAAAGTGAACCGGGGGAATGTGTAGAGTGGTCCGCCGGCTCAATCAATCTGATTGTAACTCACTCTCCGGGTCACGCTCCCGGGCATGTCACCTTCCACGGACACGGAGTCTACCACGCTGGAGATCTTCTATTCGTCAGAAGTGCTGGTAGAGTTGACTTGCCCGGTGGCGACCCTCGTGCGCAACAAAGGAGTCTAATCAGAGCCAAGGAGATACTGAGTGAACTGCCAGATGACTGGAGATTAATTCCCGGACATAGGTACGATGACTTCCGAGGGGAGATTCCTGATTGGATTAGTCTAGGAGATGCTTTGCAGCACAACTACTTCCTAGCCCACATAACCATGCCTAGAGAGGACTGATTGAATGGCAGAAGGGCCTCTGGCTCCCCCTACTGAAGATGGAATACCCGTCGATGCCCACAAGAAGCTGATTGCATACACGATTGGCCCCCAAGACATTGATTTGACTTTCCGAAATCGTGTTGCACATGAGAACGGATGGGATTTGGCGAAGGCTGAGAGAGCTGTCCAGGAGTACAAGAGATTCGCATACCTATGTGCCCATAGTCGAACTCCATGCACACCGTCAATGGAGATTGATCAGGTCTGGCACATGCACATGACCTATACTCGCGATTATTGGGGTAAATTCTGTCCGCATATTCTGGGCTACGAACTACATCATGGCCCCACCGAAGGTGGTGATGATGAGGATCAGAAGCATATAGACCAGTATGAGTATACTCTACTGTACTATGAACAAGTGTTCGGAAGGCCGCCACCAAGTGACTTGTGGCCTTCTACTAAGGAGAGGTTTTCTTCTTTCCCGCACTTACAATGGGTGAATCTATCCGAGTATTCGATAACTCCGAAATCAAAGATATACCTAGCAATTGTATTGACTGCCGTAGTCTCCTTTATCTTGGGCTCTCTGTTGCCTCTTTGATATGAGTCGTGCTTTGATTGTCGCTATTGTCGTAACACTGCTATCAGGCCCAGTTTCGGGGTTACCAGATGGTGTTGATGAGTACAATCTGGGACCCGATTACTTTCCCTCTGCACCCGAGGGAGACTGGTATGTCTACGACGTTGCGGGAGTCATCAGCGACGAGACCGAGGCGGAGTTCGAGGAGGAACTGGTTCGCATCCAAGAGGAGTACGGGATATTGGTGAGGCTTGTCACCATAGAGGATATGTGGAACTATGGAGTGGGGCCATGGGATCCTAGTGAGGACTTCTTCAGCGAAGATGAAGGGTACGCCAGGCAGATGTTTCAGCACTTTGGGATGGAGGGTGGTGAAGAGCCAAGCATGATGATCGCTCTCTCGACTGGAGATCGACAGTTCAAGTTCGTCATGCCTGACATGCCAGCACTGAACCAAAGAATATCTGGGGACATTTTCAGCAATGGGGCGTGGAGGCTTGGCGATGCCGCTGATCACTATGAAAGGAGGTATGATTGGAATACTGTTGGGATGTACTACTATGGTTACGACAATTGCGAATGGGGTGAGCCTCGGGACCAGTGGTGGGGCGATAGTGAAGGATACGAAATGTGGGTTTGTAATCGGGATGGTGATGATCCGGATGATGATTACAACTTGTGGGCCTACTGCGAGGACAGAGGAGGAGAGTGGCAGTGGTACTGCTATGACCATCCTTGGGTGGTTGAAGAAGACTTTAGCCATCCTTACGGATATGTTGGCGGGGGACCTGAAAACGCGAACGGAACCCTCTTGGACATCAATAACGAATATACAAGGGGGAATCTGTGGGAAATAGCCCTGTCGAAGTTTGTCAATAGTGTCGAGGACATAGTGGAGCCAGCGCCTTGGCACTGGAGTGTGCACTTGAGTGTCTACTCGATTGGGCTCTTGAGCATGGTGTTCTTAGTCTCCAGGATGCGCAAAGAGAGGATTTTCGACCATGAGTTATTGGAGAGAAATGATTGGGCAGAGGAAAGGCTGGGATTCGCATACTCGAGAAGAAGAGGGATGCTTTCTCTAAAGAGCCTGAAAGGAGAGCCTGACGGCACGGTTTTCGACAAGGTGAGTGACCAGATAGAGAAGTTGACCAAGTCTATCACCGGCGAACTTCGGGAGATCGAGTATGACCCAGATTTGTACGAGAGTTGTGCTGAGCTCAACAAAAGAGCTGATGATGTTGGAATCCCAGAAGATGTGCAATTGATCGATATAGACCTGGAGGAGGAATTCAAGACGATTCAGGAATACGGTGACACTCGAGATAGGATTAATTCGATTCTCATGATTTGCCTGGTTCCCATTTATTTCGCACTAATCTACCTCGGTCTGAGCATGGCTGCTTACCACCCATTCACTTTGGGTGACTGGTTTCTGGAAGATCCTTGGTTGGCGTTATACCTGGGCAATGGATTGGTCTTAGGCATAGTAATTGGCTCCACTATCCTGCTGTATCTCGTCTATGGTTTCACCGTATGGTCGGTTTCAGATTTGGTCAGGGAATACTCAGGGGTTCGCTCTCCCCTATTCCCGTTCTACAAGCCACAACCGACTGCTCGAGTGGTAGATTACAGCAATGTGATTGTTCCTGTGGCTGTTGGGTCCTATCTGATTGATGATGTCGTCACAGGCGGATATGTTGTCACCAGCGTGGGTTTCGACGAGCATGGGAACGAGATCTACGAGTCGAGCGTTCCCGTTAGCAGTGGAGATAGTGGCGGTGGCTGCGGTGGCGGTGGCTGCGGTGGCGGTGGCTGCGGTGGCGGTGGCTGCGGTGGCGGTGGTGGATTCTAGTCGGTCTTGTCGAATCTTTCGCGATCGACCCCTAACTTGGCTGCAGCGTCATCTACTGTACCGGCGGGCATAGCGCCTTCCTGCTCTAATGCTGATAGTGCTGCTAGCACTATGCTGTTAGTATCAATCTCAAAGAAAGAACGCAGTGCCTCACGAGTGTCCGAGCGTCCGAAACCATCGGTCCCTAGTACAACATAACACCCCCCTACCCAACGCTGAATCATTTCAGGGATGGCTGCGATGTGGTCCGATGAAGCTACTGTAGGGGTTTCGTCTCCAAAGCACTGCTCCGCATAGGGCGTCTTGGTATCTTGTGGATGCAGGCGGGTGTGCCTCTCGGTTGCTAGGCCTTCTCGGCGCATCTCACCATAGGATGTTACCGACCAAACCTCAGGAGAAACTCCGTACTCATCGCTTAGGATGTTGGCTGCTTCCCTGACATATTGCAGAATGGGGCCTGAGCCAAGTAGGCGAATCTTGGCCCCCTTGCCTTTAGCTTCGTCGAGCAAGTAGGCACCGCGCACAATTCCCTCATCGGCTCCATCTGGCTTAGGAATCTGCTGCTGGTTCTCATTGTACAACATCACATAGTGGAATACATCGAGATTCTCGCCCCACATCTGATCTATACCATGTCGAATGATTGTTGCAAGCTCGTAGGCATAAGCTGGGTCCCAGGCCCTGCAATGTGGCACCGTGGATGCCATCAGCAGGCTGTGTCCATCTTGGTGCTGCAAACCCTCGCCATTGAGTGTAGTTCGCCCTGCGGTCGCACCCATCAAAAAGCCTCGAGCACGTGCGTCTGCTGCGCTCCAGATCTGATCTCCGACTCGCTGAAAACCGAACATTGAGTAGAATGTGTAGAACGGAAGAGTGGGTGACTTAGCGTGGGAATAAGAAGTTGCACTGGATATCCATGAAGCAATTGCCCCAGCCTCCGAGATTCCTTCCTGCAGAACCTGTCCGGACTCCGACTCCTTGTACTTCAGTAGCATCGAATGATCAACCGGCGTATACTTCTGACCGTGTGATGCAAAGATACCGAACTCGCTGAACAGTGGGTCCATTCCGAATGTTCTCCCCTCATCAGGGATAATCGGTACCACCCTCTCCCCAATAGGTGACTTCATTAGATTGCGAAGAAGTCTGACGAAAACCATAGTCGTCGAGACTTCTTGGCCCTGGGGGGTGCCTTCATCAAATGCTGAGTATGTGTCTGCGTCAGGTAATTCGTAATCGATGGGAACTGGTGTCCTTGAGGGAAGTGGGCCACCGAGAGTCTGTCTGCGCTCGAGCATATATTCTAACTCGTCCGAGTCTTCCTCTAACTGATGGAATGGGCTGTCCTCTAAAGTCGAGTTTTCAATATCGAGATTTAGTGCATCTCGATATGCGATTAGGTCGTCTAGATCCATCTTCTTCTTTTGATGGGTTGAGTTTCTTCCCTCGAAAGAATCGATTCCCCAGCCCTTGACAGTATGGGCTAGGATTACAGCTGGGCCTTCAGCTGCAAGTGCTGCCTGATATGCAGCGTAGACCTTGCGTGGGTCGTGACCGCCTCGTGAGAGATTTGTAATATCCTCGTCTGACATAGATGCTCCGAGGCTCTCGAGAGCCTCACTTCCGGAGAATAACTCTGAGCGGAAGTCAGATGCTGAAAGAGTGCTAAGTCGCTGCCAATCTCCATCGTTAATCTCCTCAAAACGTGCTAGTAGATCGCCATTTGTATCCATACTCAGAATTCGGTCCCAGCCTGAGCCCCAAAGCACTTTGATGACGGTCCAACCAGCACCTCGATAGAGCCCTTCAAGCTCTTGGACAATCTTCGCATTACCTCTCACTGGGCCGTCCAGTCTCTGCAAGTTGCAGTTGACTACAACAATCAGATTGTCGAGTCTTTCTCTGCCTGCAACGGCGATAGAAGCAATGGATTCGGGTTCGTCCATCTCTCCATCTCCTAGGAATGCGAACACCCTGCTCTCTGATGTGTCTGCCAGACCTCGCTGGTGCAGATACTTCCAGAATCTGGCATGCATAACAGCGCCCAGTGGCCCCAAACCCATTGACACAGTCGGATACTCCCAGAAATCCGGCATCAGCCGGGGGTGTGGGTAAGAGGATAGTCCAGAGCCATAAGTCTCCTGTCTGAAATTGACTAACTCGTCCTCACTTAGTCTTCCTTCGAGAAAGGCTCTGGCATAGATTCCGGGGCTGGCGTGCCCCTGAACATAGATTGCATCTCCAATTCCATTGTGTTCCTTGCCTCTGAACACATGGTTGAACCCGACCTCATAGAGTGTCGAGCTAGATGCATATGTCGAGATGTGTCCTCCGATGCCGTCGATTCTTCGGTTTGCATCGGAAACCATGACTGCTGCATTCCATAGAACGGTGTTCTGTACTCTCTCCTCTAACTCCAGATTGCCCGGGTAAGGAGGCTGTTGCTCTATTGCAATGGAATTTAGATAAGGTGTCCGAGAAGGTGGAAGAATAGGTATCGAAAGTCCTTCTGCCTCTGCCATAATTTCGTGCAGTAGCATTCTCGCTCTCTCGACTCCGTGGGCGTCGACTACTGAGCGTAGTGCCTCTAGCCACTCAATCGTCTCCTCGGGATCAGAATCTGGGAGTCTTTGGCGAGGGTCGTTAGGCGGCATACTGCATCTACCTGCCCCCTTGGGGCAGGTCTGCGACCGATTGGAGTCTTTTCAATGAGTGGTGCTTAGAATGTCATCTCGGCCCCAGAGAAGGACCTGTTCTGATTAGATGACATTCATGCTTGGTTCTGACTCCGGCTACAGTTATGGCTGAGTCGCCGTCAATACATCTCTCACCTTTCCAATCTCTGACTGCCCTCATCACAGTACTTCTCCCGGGAGGATTATTCGGATCTACCTTGAGTTCAATCCATGATTCTTCGACTTCGCCCATCCATTGCAATACTGCATTGATTGCTTTTCGCGCAAAACCGTGCTGCTGCTCCGAGCTACGGACCCAGTAACCGAGATTCCAATGGGCCTTTCCTGAACGAGTCACGCGGTCGAATCCAATTAGACCAAGAAGTGCGTTGTCCCACGGCCTAACCATGACCCAATGATGTAGCATCCCAGAGCGTCCCATTCCCTCTGTTTCAGTTAGGAAGTCCTGTATCTGTGAGTCAAATGGAATGTCTGGATTAATCCATGGCATGGCCCTGCTGACCTCAGGCCAGGTCTCTTCGAAAGCCTCTAGCAAGACTTCATTGTGCTCTTCGGAAGCGGGCCTCAATACGAGTGTGTCATCGACTCTGATAGTCGTCGTAGCCCTCCTAAGCACATCTCTGCGGCGGGGTTCTCACCAATCAGGGCTACGGACTATGGTCTGAGTTTGGATTTCGCAGTAATGACATTTTGATCACCTGGTAGAATCCGTGCTGCATCCTCGAGTAATTTGTCTACTGCCTTGCCCCGTCCAATGCGCTGCAGTAGTGCTCCTATTGGGTAAATGAGCTTAGAGCGGTTGCCCAAATGTGGACCAACTTCGTCAATTAATACAGTTGCCTGAGCGATATCTTTCGAACGTGCAGCTTCCATTGCTGACTTAACCTGTAGAGCAACCTTTCTGTCATCCCATTCATCCTGCTGAGACCATGGCCAGTAGTTTGGAGGCTCAACTGGATCGGAGATACTGGGAATCGAGGGGATAACCGGAGGAGGGGGGATGGAGAGTTCTGGCTCTGGTTCTGGCTCTGGTTCTGGCGGAGAAGGCGGGATTAGTGGTGGTGGAAGATCTGTGGGAGGAGGGGGTATCTCAGCCTCTGGCTCGGCT
>Ga0310344_10004389_pt1 | contig 10490 bp, 8 predicted proteins | sample HC15DNA20200_MG_FD_203801 | JGI IMG/M metagenome (GOLD analysis project Ga0310344, IMG submission 203801) | Marine microbial communities from station ALOHA, North Pacific Subtropical Gyre - HC15-DNA-20-200_MG | ecosystem: Environmental > Aquatic > Marine > Oceanic | place: Pacific Ocean: North... | reverse complement strand
CCAAATCTAATGTCAATCCTTGATCGCCTTGCTTCTTTATTTTTTGTTCTTCAGCTTTTGCGGGTCTATAATCGCTGACTGCTGCAGCCATAATCAAAACATCAGCAGAATCACATGAACTGAGAACCGCTTCTCTCATATCTGCAACAGTAGATACACGTTTTATATGAACTCCTCCTGGATCTGCTAAAGCAGTGGCAGCCGTTACAAGTATGACTTTGGCCCCCCTGTCTCTAGCAGCTGCTGCAATTGCATATCCCATCTTACCCGAGGAACGATTAGTTATTACGCGTACCGGATCTATTGGCTCTTGTGTCCCACCGGCACTCACGACTAAGGTTCTACCAACAAGATCGCCTTTCTTACCTAATTCAAGGTATAAAGCATCCATGATACTGTCAATATCCGACATCCTGCCCATGGCATTGAGACCAGAGGCAAGGTACCCAGATTCTGGACCAACTATTGTGACTCCTCTATCAATTAATGTTCTCACATTGGATTGAGTCGCCTCATTGTGGTACATATTGCCATCCATAGCAGGCGCCAATACCAACGGAGCGGTTGACGCCAATATACTTGCAGACAAAGAATCATCTGAAAAACCATATGCGACTTTTGCTAAGAAATTTGCAGTAGCTGGAGCTACTAGAATTATGTCTGCACGTCTAGCTAAGGCTACGTGTTCAACTGCCAATTCGGAATTCTCTTCATACATATCTGTTACAACAGACCTATGTGTAAGGCTTTTGAATGTCAAAGGTGTAATAAATTTGGTAGCTGCATTTGTTAGTATTACATCAACAGTAGCACCTTCCTGTGTAAGCCTGCTGGCAATATTTGCCGCCTTATATGCGGCTATACTCCCCGTAACACCCAATACTATGTTCTTACCCTTTACTGGACTATCCATCGTTACCTCCTCCAGATACCATGTCACCACCATTATTAATTTCATATATAATCTTGAGTCCCACCAGCGTGAGGTCCAAATTCACATAATCGAAGATATCTGTCTCTTTATGAACTAGATTCGCCATGCCACCTGTTGCAATTATCTTAGTGTCTGCCCCGAGCTCTTCTTTGAATCTACTTACCATAGCTTCTACCATTCCAACATGCCCATATACTATGCCAGATTGAATACTAGCAGCAGTATTACGTCCAATTGCTGCCTTAGGAGCCACTAGTTCGACTCTCCTAAGTTGAGATGTATGCTCGTATAAAGCCTGAGCGGTAAGGTTTATGCCGGACGCAATAGCTCCTCCAATGTATTCTCCATCTCCAGAAACAGCGTCAAAAACCGTCGCAGTGCCAAAGTCTACTACAATTACTGGACCACCATATAATTTGAATGCAGCCACTGCATCTACCACCCTATCTGCTCCTACATCTCTGGGGTTATCATATAAAATTTTGACTCCAGTTTTTATTCCAGCTCCTACAACCAAAGGGCGTAGTTTGAAGTATTCGTTACCTAATTCTTCAAATACCGTGGTCAAAGGTGGCACAACGCTGCATAATGCCATACTGTCCACATCATCCAAGGATACCCCTTTGAGAGGTAAAAGATTACGAATTAGTATGGCGTATTCATCTGGCAGTTTATATGGATCACTAGCCATACGCCAAGTAGCCAAGAGCTTGTCCTCTTCGAACACTCCCATTGTAACGTTTGTATTCCCTATATCAATTGCTAACAACATATCGGATCTCCCTAGCAATTATACTCAAGCGTCGCAATCAGTTCAATTTTGTAGCCTGCAATATCCTATTTAGCTCTAATAGTACTAATAGAGTTAGGTGTATTTAGTAGAAGATCAGTTGCAAGAATACCTGCATTTCCTTTGGTTAATCTCATCATATCCGCCGTATGCGCATGTATATACACAGCACATGAAGCAGCATCGAAAATTGATAGCCCTTGAGCGATAAAGCCACTTATCATGCCAGCAAGCACATCTCCGGTGCCAGCAGAAGCCAATCCCGCATTTGAATATGGGCTGACCCTAGCCAATCCATCTGGTGAAGCCACTATTGTCTCAGGACCTTTCAATACAACAACAACTCCCCACTCCACTGATTTATTGATGGCTATATTCAACCTGTCGTTCTTAATTTCATCTACACTAATACCACTAAGCCTAGCCATCTCGCCTGAATGTGGAGTAATCACAGTATCACTATTAACCCTGAACCACCATCCATCCATCTTAGACAGACAAGTCAAAGCGCTTGCATCCAAAACTACGGGAACATTTGGGAATCGCCGAGACAAGACGGTATGAGTTAAGAGATTAGTGGTAGCATAGCCCGGGTCTAATCCACAACCTGCCAAGAATACTGAACTGTCTTCCGAAACTGAGATTATAGACTCATAGGACTCTAGAGACGGTAATCCAGCATCCTCGTCCAATAGTAAATATGTTGTTTCCGTAAGCTTACTAGCTAATATGGCATGTAAGTTCCTGCTAACTGCAAGCGTAACTAGACCTGCACCTACTCTACTAGCTCCCTCACATGCCAAATGAGCTGCTCCTACGTAATTAGGAGATCCAACCATAGCAAGTACCTTTCCAAAATCACCTTTATGTGAGTCATCCGGTCTATCAGGTAAAAGGGACTTTATCATCCCAATATCCATATAGGTCACGCTACCATTATCGACCATAGTTATTTCGACTCCTCTGACTAAATTACACTAAATATTTCTTTCATATCTCATGACCACTGACGCGATCGCATAATCTTTAGAATGGGATAAACTTATTGATATCTCCTCCATCCCCATTCTTTCTGCTCTAACCTTAGCACGTCCATGTAACAATACAAATGGAGGCTGGCCTCGTTTTCTGGTCACTTCAACTTCTCTCCAGCCCACTCCCCTTATTCCAGTGCCAAGAGCCTTCATTACTGCTTCTTTGGCAGCAAATCTAGCTGCCAATTGAGGTATGCGTCTCTTACTAAATTGCTGCTCATTAATTGTATATATCTTATCTAGGAAATTCTGCCCCCACCTACCCAAAACAGCTTCTATTCTCCATAGTTCTATTAGGTCTACCCCAACTGACTGCATTTGTACCTCCGAATATAGGTAACTATAAATTCATGATTATTGTAGGCTAGATCTCTTTATACCTGATTTTTCTAGGACCAGTCGAACCACATCAATTAAACCTAGATTTATTATATGAACTCCATCATAAATCGCCTTTGCCTTATTAATTGTCCTAGCTGCTATATCTATACCCTTGCTTTTATGTTCTGCTGATGACTCTATCTCCATGATAATATTCTGAGGTATCTCTATTCCTGGCATATTATTCATACGCTTTGCTCTATCTACAGAATCCAATACCACAATAGAAGCAATCACCTTTGCTTGAATAGATCCGATAGCAGCCCTAAATTCTTCTAATCTATCAATATCAAAGAACGGTTGTGTGATAAAAACTTTCGCACCAGCCTCAACTTTATCTTTCATCCTTATGATCTCATCAGCAAGTTCACTAGCGAATGGATTTACCATGCCACCAACGTAGAATTTAGGCGGATTATCTATATGAGATCCAATCACATCTATACCATTAGATAAATTAGACGCAATATGAATTAAATCAGTGGAACCTACATCGAACACAGTTTCTATATCACCATATTCATTACCAATAAACATATCTCCGGTAACACACATTATATTTTCTATCCCAAGAATCGAAGCAGCAAAGAGATCAGATTGAAGCGCTAGTCTATTACGATCACGGCATTCAACATTTAGTATTGCATCCAAACCGTGACCCAGAATGGTAGGAATTAGCCCAATAGGATTAGGAGTTGCATGATTATAATCGTTACGAAAACCAAGGATTACGGCATCAACAAGATGTTCAACGGATGCTAATTGAGAGGAAATACCAGATGTGTCTACACCTGTAGAAGAGGTAATATCTGTGGTGATTACAAACTCACCTCTTTCCAATAAATCTGCAAATCTGGACAATTTATCTCCAATTACTATCTTGCCGCAAAAAGTGTGCCTATTATATTGCCTTGCTCTAGGTGTGTCCACAACAATTTGGTACAGATATTTCACCTATGATATCATTTCAAAGTGATATGAATTATAGGAGTCCTAGATGAGTGCTCGGGTTATAGACGGATCTAAAATAGCTCAAGAAATTCGATCAGAAGTGTCAGAAGCTGTATCGAAGAGACTAGCCAACAACCTACCCAATCCAGGATTGGCAGCGGTACTTGTTGGTAGCGACTCCGCCTCCGAGATATATGTTAGAAATAAACAAAGAGCCTGTGAAGAAGTCGGTATGTTCTCGGAAGTTTTCAAGCTGCCAGAAGATATCACGCAGGGTCAACTGATAGAAAAGATACAAACCCTCAATCAGAACCCCCGATTCCATGGAATATTGATGCAGCTCCCCGTGCCTTCCCATATTGACGAAAGAACTGTGATAATGTCTATCGATCCCGACAAGGATGTAGATGGACTTCACCCAGTTAACATGGGCAGACTATTGGAAGGACAGCCAATATTCATACCGGGCACCCCAGCTGGAGTCCAACAGATGCTAATAAGGACTAACAATGATCCTGCAGGCAAACATATAGTAATTTGCGGAAGAAGTAACATAGTTGGAAAACCAGCAGCAGCTTTGTTCCTCCAGAAGATGGCAGGGGCCAACGCTACCGTCACAGTTTGCCATACCGGCACCCAAGATTTAAAGAGTATAACAAGTTCTGCTGACATCCTGATTGCCTCTATAGGAAAAGCTAATGCAATAACTCAGGACATGGTAAAAAGCGGTAGTGTGGTAATAGATGTTGGAATTAATAGAATAGCTGATCCTAGTAGGAAAAGTGGATACAGACTTGTAGGAGACGTCGAATTCGATGGAGTATCTGAGAAAGCTTCGGCGATCACTCCAGTCCCTGGTGGAGTCGGTCCGATGACTGTTGCAATGCTTTTAGTTAATACATTAAAGGCAGCTGAATTAGTCGACTGAAAAAGCGTATGGCATCCCTTTCAATGAAAATACCCTATAAGAAATTGCCCAAATGACAAAAGATATATTTACAAGCGATTTTGAATATATACTTCCCGAACATCTGATAGCTCAGACCCCAATAGAACCCAGAGACTATTCGCGGCTAATGCACCTAGACAGGTCATCACATAAATTAACTCATCACACTTTCTACGATATAGGCTCACTTTTGAGAGAGGGAGACTTACTAATAGTAAACAACAGCAGAGTGCTCCCTGCAAGATTGCTAGGAACTAGGCCAGGAACTGGTGGAGCTGTAGAAATATTACTACTACACAGGGAAGGTTCTGGGAAATGGAAAAGTCTTGTCAAACCTGGCCGCAGATTAAGAGAAGGATCTATACTTAATATCGGGAATACTCAAATCCAGATACTTCAAACATGTTCCGATGGTACCCGCATAATCAACATAGAAGACGAATCCGTGATATACAAATCCGGATTGATACCACTACCGCCATACATTAAAGAATCACTTACTGACCAGGAAAGATACCAAACAGTCTATTCAAAAAAACAAGGTAGTGCTGCAGCTCCCACAGCTGGATTACATTTTACGGACAGTTTATTAGAATCTCTGCAGCAGAATGGTATAAAAATTGCAGAAGTAACTCTACACATAGGATTGGATACATTCAGACCTGTGTCGGCTGACTCACCAAAAAATCACGAGATACACTCAGAATACTTTGAACTAAGTGAATCAACGGCGAACGAAATAAATATGGCTAGACAACAAGGTAGACGAATAATATGTGTGGGTACAACTAGTGTTAGGGTTCTAGAGCAAGTATATGCTCTTTGCCAGTCAGATGGATCAATTAGCCTAACACCTAGATCTGGGTGGGCAAACCTCTTCATACTACCTGGTCATAAGTTTGGAATAGTAGACGGTATGATTACAAATTTTCATTTACCAAAATCTACTCTGCTTATGCTTATAAGTGCCTTTGCAGGACGTGATTTTATATTGGAGGCGTACCACAAAGCTATATCTCTAGACTACCGTTTTTATAGTTTCGGAGACGCTATGATAATAACCTAATTTGTACGGGACTCAGGCACGAAAAACACCCCTTTAAGTCCATCACAGGGTTGACATCTAGTCCCTTTGAGGTTACCATGAGGGCCTCTTAAATAGAAAAAGTGAATGCCGCTTACAGACAACTTGGGGCCACGCGATGGGCCCTACGGCAACACTCTCAAATACCCCAAACAAACCACTCTTTGTTTGTATGCTTTTTGCTTTTTTTCTGAGGATAAGGGAATTTACATTGATGCGAGTTAGACGAAATAGGAGGTGAAACTAGATAGGTAAATGGTAAGACAAGATACCAAGTAGTAGGAAATTACTTAATCCTACAATAATGCTTGGAAGGTAGTCTCAACTACTACTCTAGTGGATGAATTCGAAAAAGGAGGATTGTAGAGTATGTTAGCTAAATATATAAAACCCAGCTATCTGGGTATACTAATCGGACTGATCGGAATGATGTTTGTTATGGCATGTGGAGGAGACGATCCAACACCTGTACCAGCAACATCCACCCCCGCACCTGCAGCTGTAGTGGAAGCTACTGAAGCACCTGCAGCAAAAGCACCTGAGAAAGAAGTAATAAAATTCCATGATGGCCAATGGGGAAGCAACTGGGTCCATCTGGCAATCACAAGATACATCCTTGAAAATGGCTACGGCTACGAGACAGAGGAAGTACAGGGTACAACAGGTACCCAGAAGTTAACGTTAGTTGAAGGTGATGTTCATGTAAACATGGAAACATGGAGAATGAACATCCCTGTATGGTACAAGGACGAAACTGCAGCAGGTACTATAGTAGACCTTGCAGGTACAACTGATCCTCTAACGGCGTTGCCTGCGGGCTCACCTGGACAGACTGTTGCTGTGGCAGGTCAGGGATTCTATGTACCAAGGTACATGATAGAAGGAGACGCTGAGCGTGGTATAGAAGCCACTGCACCAGACCTCAAGTCAGTTGAGGACCTAAGGAAATACAAGCATCTGTTCTCAGATCCTAACGACCCAGATAAAGGCGCAGTATATAACTGTATACTCGGCTGGGCATGTCAGAAAGTGAACCGAGCAAAGTGGCACGCATATGACATGTACACAGACTTCAACATGATAGAGCCAGGTGGATCAGCAGCTCTCAAAGCAGCTATAGTTGCTCCATACGAAGCAGGCGAAGCTTTCGTCTCTTACTACTGGCAACCTACAGATGTAATTAACCTGCGTGACATGGTCATGTTGGAAGAACCAAAATGGAATCAGGAATGTCAGGATTCGATAGACGCTGCTGTGGAAGCAGAACCATATGAAGCAGAACTTGGATGTCACTTCCCAATATCTGACACCCATGCAGTTGTGAACGCTGAATTTGCTAAGCGCCAGCCGCAAGTAATAGAGTTCCTTACCAACTACTATGTGAATGCTAAATCACTTGCAGAGGCAGAAGCCTATAAGAGCGAAGCCGGAGTAGAGTGGGTAGACGTAGCAATTAAGTACCTAAGGGACCATAGAGATGTATGGACAACTTGGATAACTGACTCAAGTGGAGTATTTGATCCGGCTGAAGTGATTGCAAGCATAGATAAGCAGTTATCACTAGAAGCTGAATCCAAGGACCTTACAGCAAAAGTCAAAGAACATGGCCCTGCATGCGCAGAGACAGTCAAGTTCCACGACGGCCAATGGGGAAGTAACTGGGTCCACCTGGCAATCACAAGATACATCCTCGAAAACGGCTACGGCTGTGAAACAGAGGAAGTACAAGGTACAACAGGTACCCAGAAGCTAACATTGGTTGAAGGTGATGTTCATATAAACATGGAAACATGGAGAATGAACATACCCGTATGGTACAAAGAAAACACTGAAAATGGAAAAATCATAGACTTGGCGGGAACAACTGATCCTCTTACTTCATTGCCTGCAGGATCACCGGGTCAGACTGTTGCAGTCGCAGGTCAAGGTTTCTATGTACCTGCCTATATGGTCAATGGTGATGCAGAACGTGGTATAGAAGCTACTGCACCAGACCTGAAAACAGTTCAAGACCTAAGGAAATACAAGCATCTGTTCGCAGATCCTAGCGACCCAGACAAGGGCCAAGTATTTAACTGTATCCTTGGTTGGGAATGTCAGAAAGTAAACCGGGCAAAGTGGCATGCATATGACATGTACACAGACTTCAATATGATAGAGCCAGGTGGATCAGCAGCTCTCAAAGCAGCGGTTGTTGCTCCTTATGAAGCAGGAGAGGCTTTCGTCTCTTACTACTGGCAACCTACAGATGTAATTAACCTGCGTGACATGATCATGCTAGAAGAACCAGCATGGAATCAGGAATGTCAGGACGCTACTGACCTAGCCGTAGAATCGGAACCATATGAATCTACAATTGGATGTCATTTCCCAATATCCGACACCCATACGGTAGTGAATGCTGAGTTCGCGGAGAGAAACCCAAGGGTTATAACTTTCCTAACAAACTACTACGTAGAGCCTAAACCACTTGCAGAGGCTGAAGCATATAAGAGTGAGGCAGGCGTAGAGTGGGTAGACGTAGCAATTAAATACCTGAAAGAGAACGGAGATGTCTGGAGACAATGGATTGCAACCGACCCAGACTTCGAGAACATAATTGCTAACGTAGATAAGCAACTTGCTTTAGAGGACTAATCTTGAGCTTAGTTGATAAATACAAATCTTTGTAATAATTGGATGGGAGGGGCTTTAGAGCCTCTCCCGTCTTGGTGGCTGGCGAGGTGGTTATAGAGGAGTTTCCAATGACTACTAATGAATTGAATCAAAGTACAGCAAACGGCTCCACACTGCAAAATCCTAATGAAACCAGGATATCAGTTAGGTCTCTTGGAAAAGTATTTGGAGATAATCCAGAACAAGTTCAAGAAACCGATAATATAGGTAAAACCAAAGCTGAAATCCAGGACGAATTAGGGCTAGTTGTAGCGTTAAAGGATGTCAACTTTGATGTAGCAGAAGGTGAAACATTTGTTGTAATGGGCTTGTCAGGTAGCGGCAAATCTACACTTGTAAGATGCCTGATAAGATTAATAGAACCTAGCTGGGGTGAGATTTACGTAGATGGTGAAGATGTCACTAAGTTCGATGGCAAAGATCTCACGAATATGCGCAGAACTAAAACAGCTATGGTATTCCAACATTTTGGCTTATTGCCAAACAGAACGATAATAGACAACGCTGCGTTTGGTCTGGAAATCCAAGGAGTGGATGAAGATACCAGACACAATAAAGCCAGAGAGGTCCTTGAACTAGTTGGACTATCTGGATGGGAAAACGCTTTCAGTTATGAACTTAGCGGAGGCATGCAACAAAGAGTCGGCCTAGCCAGAGCTCTCGCAGTAGACCCAGAAATACTTCTAATGGACGAGCCTTTCAGCGCTCTCGACCCTCTCATAAGAAGGGAAATGCAAACTCAGCTCATAGAGCTCCAGTCAAAACTTAACAAGACCATAGTCTTCATTACACATGACCTAGATGAGGCGCTGATATTAGGAACCCGTATAGCTATCATGAGAGATGGCGAAGTAGTCCAGATAGGTAGTCCTCAAGAAATCGTAGATAATCCTTCTGACGATTACGTAGAGGATTTCATAAAAGGAATATCTAAAACCAGAGTGCTGGGGGCAGGTACAATTATGACAAATCCAACGTCAGTTGTAACTGAGGACCAATCGTCGGAGGAAGCCCTAGTGATAATGAATAAGGCTGATGAAGAATACGCCTTTGTTACAAATGCATCACAATCCGCAATAGGCATCATAAATGAGGACGATATGAATCGTTCAAAAAGTGATGGAGACGGTTCTATCAAATCATATATCAATAGTAAGGCTCCAGATTATTCCACAGTATCCGTGGATACGACTATAGATGACCTGTTGCCACTTTCTGCTAATACAGATCTCCCACTCGCAGTGGTTAGCGAAGAAGGTAAACTCGTCGGTATGGTGACTAGAAGTGTTCTTCTTAAAACACTAGCAGAAAACCAATCGAGTCAAGGAACCGAAAACTAACAACAAATATAAACTCACAGAGAAACCATTCATAGATTCTCGTGGAGGTTCAAGTGGATATAAGTCAAAATACATCAGGGAATAATAAGTTAACAAACTACATACCACATATACCAGCCAGAATCAGAACTGCTATACTAGTTGGCTTACTTCTGGTAATGGGTTGGGATCTTTATGGGCAACTGGGATCAGAAATGCCCATAATGAAGTATTTTGTGCCTAGACTATACACTTGGCTCTTCTGGATATTCATAATTGCATTAGCATCAAATAGCCTATTGAGGCTTAGTAGTGCCAAGGCTCAATTAATAGCTGGCTTAGTATTCTTAGTTGCCGGAGGACTGGCTGCTA
>Ga0310344_10004387_pt1 | contig 10491 bp, 7 predicted proteins | sample HC15DNA20200_MG_FD_203801 | JGI IMG/M metagenome (GOLD analysis project Ga0310344, IMG submission 203801) | Marine microbial communities from station ALOHA, North Pacific Subtropical Gyre - HC15-DNA-20-200_MG | ecosystem: Environmental > Aquatic > Marine > Oceanic | place: Pacific Ocean: North... | reverse complement strand
CTGTCGCGTTGATTACCTGTGAAAACAGGCGTCTGACCCGATCGCTCTCTGCGAAAAAGTCATCCGGGGTGATTTGGCTCGGGTCGGCACGCCGGTCGATGGCGGCGATGCCTGCGGTGCGCACGGCTTCCGCTAATGGTGCCATGTACGCGCAGTTCAAGTAGTGGAGCTCCTGCGGTAAGGCGAACAAGGATCGTTGGCACGAGAGCATAGACTACGGCAGTATATGTCCTGGCAAGATATCGGTTTCTCAATCTTCTCGGGAGATGCTGGACTGTGAGCACGTTCGCGGTGCGTGGCTGTGTTCCGGAGTGCTCACACGGTTTGGTGCTGGACCCGTATTCGACACGTTCGTCACGAGGGAAGATCTGCGGGAACGTGTTTGGCTGGCCGGTGATCGAGATGTGCCATCGTGACCTTAGCGGTGCCGCCGAGCATAGAGGGAGTTGCTCAACCGGCCGATCGGGTTGTTGATTTGACTTGGTGAGATAATAAAAACACGGCAGCAGGCTGTTGCTGCACGCGGCACGACCACGTTACGAACGCCTCAGACGCGAAATTCGGTTGAGGTCAATAGCCCAGACGGAGAGCCAATGAAAGCCCTGGAGGGAGTACGCATTCTGGACATGACCCATGTCCAGTCGGGTCCCACGTGCACACAGTTGCTAGCGTGGTTCGGCGCCGATGTTGTCAAGGTCGAACGCCCTGGAAAGGGCGATGCGACCCGTGGGCAACTGCAGGATATCCCGGACGTGGATAGCTTGTATTTCACGATGCTGAACCACAATAAGCGCAGCATCACGTTGAACACAAAGAAGGATAGCGGCAAGGCGATTTTCACGGAGCTCATCAAGAGTTGCGACGTGCTGGCTGAGAATTTTGCACCCGGTGCGCTCGACCGTATGGGGTTTTCCTGGGAGCGGATCCAGGAGATCAACCCTCGCATTATTTATGCTTCCGTGAAGGGTTTTGGACCTGGGCCGTATGAGGATTGCAAGGTCTACGAGAATGTCGCTCAGTGCACTGGTGGAGGTGCCAGCACGACCGGCTTTCCTGATGGTCCCCCCGTTGTCGCGGGAGCACAAATCGGAGATTCTGGAACCGGACTGCATCTGGCTCTTGGCATCGTCACGGCGCTATTTCAGCGAGAGAAGAGCGGGCGCGGACAGCGTGTCGAGTGCGCCATGCAGGACGGTGTCCTGAATTTGTGCCGAGTGAAACTCCGCGACCAACAGCGTCTGGCCCACGGGCCGCTCAAGGAATACCCGCAGTATCCCAATGGCACCTTCGGGGTGGCGACGCCCCGTGCGGGGAATGCCTCGGGTGGCGGACAGCCTGGCTGGATCGTGAAATGCAAGGGATGGGAGTCTGATCCCGACGCGTACATTTACATCATTGCGCAGGCGGCTGCCTTTGATGGTTTGGCCAGGGTCATCGGGCACGAGGATTGGCTGGAGGACCCTGAATGGAATACTCCAGCGGCCCGATTACCCAAGATCGATCAGATGTTCGCCGAGATCGAGCGATGGACGCAAACTAAGACGAAGTTCGATGTAATGGACACGCTGAATCCGCTCAACGTCCCCTGTGGGCCCGTGCTCTCAATCAAAGAGTTGTCAGAAGAGCCATCTTTACGTGCGACGGGTACGGTGGTTGAGGTGGAGCATCCGACGCGTGGTTCGTATCTTTCGGTTGGTAATCCGATCAAGCTGTCGGATTCGCCGGTCGAGGTCAAGCGATCACCGTTGCTGGGTGAGCACACCGACGACATCCTGCAAGAGGTGTTGGGAATGGACGAGGCCGCCATCGCGGCCGCGAAAGCTGACGGCGCCGTTTGAGGCGCGTGTGGAACGACGGGGGCACATGAAAATTTGTGTTGTTGGGGCGGGGGCGATTGGTGGGTACATGGCTGTAAGGCTGGCAAATGCCGGTCACGAGGTGGCAGCCATTGCCCGTGGGCCACATTTGGCCGCGATCAAGTCAAAGGGTTTGAAGCTTGTCGAAGCGGAGCAGACGCTGGTGGCGAGTGAGCTGGCCGCTACCGATCGGATCGCGGACCTCGGGCCGCAGGATGTGGTAGTGCTTGCTCTGAAGGCCCATCAAATTGCTGCCGTCATCGATGAGCTCTCTGTGTTGCTCGGACCTGACACGGTGTTGGTGACGTTGCAGAACGGCATTCCGTGGTGGTACTTCCAGAAATTGGGCGGCGAGTATGCCGATCGGGTCGTTGAGACAGTGGATCCTGGAGGCGTGCTTTTCAGGGCTATCGACCCGAATCGGGTCATCGGTTGCATTGCCTATCCAGCCGCAACCATTGCTGAGCCAGGAGTCATCCGACACATTGAGGGTACGCGGTTTCCGGTGGGTGAGCTCGATGGGGCGGACACGGAGCGTGTGCGGATGGTGTCCGGCCTGTTCGAGGAAGCGGGGTTCAAGTCGCGTGTGCTTGATGACATCCGTTCTGAGATTTGGCTCAAGCTGTGGGGCAATCTTACGTTCAATCCCATCAGTGCACTCACACATGCGACCCTGGTCGACATCTGCCAGTTTCCTCTCACACGCACACTGGCCGCCACGATGATGACGGAGGCCCAGGTGATCGCGGAGCGACTTGGCGCTCGGTTTCGGGTACCGATGGAGCGCCGGATCGCGGGCGCCGAAAGCGTGGGAAAGCATAAAACGTCGATGCTCCAGGATGTTGAGGTTGGTAAGCCCCTTGAGATCGATGGGATGCTCGGTGTCGTGGTTGAATTGGCTGAGATCACAGACGTCGACGTGCCGACCTTACGGGCTCTCTATGCGTGCGTGAGCCTCCTCAACCGCACGATTCAAGAGGAGGGAGTGCGGATCAAGGGTCTCCCGAGGGACTAAAGGGTGATGCGCTGGTCAGGTGGAACCGGTTGGGTGATACCGATGACAGGGACGAGGTGCGCGTCACTGGCCATTCTGTTCTTCATGACTGCGGGTCACGCGGCAGATGGTGCCGTCAGGCGTTCGACGCAAGCGGTCACGCGAACGGTTTGGGATGGTGTGTACTCGGTTGCCCAGGCTGCTCGCGGACACGCTGTGTACGAGAGCCAGTGCGAGCGGTGCCATCAACCGGATCTTAATGGAACTGATGAAGCCAGCTCATTGGTTGGAGAAGCCTTCATGCAAGCTTGGCGGGAGGATACCGTCGGAAGAAGGCTCTGCAGAGTCATTCGTCTCCGGGGGGCTCGGCAGAGCCTTGTTTCGCTGGGCGTTCCAGTTCAGGCTGTTCCTGCTTGCCTGCTCCACCGCCCGGGCACCAATCAGGCACCAGCCAGACCCATCCCAATAAATCCGGCAGCCCCTGGAGAGCCGTCGGAATAAATGCAGAGGGCCCCCGCGTCCTATGCGATCCACGCTGTCGAGACCCAATCGAGGTGGGACGTCTCGAAAATCGGCCAGAGTCCTCCAACGGGGACGGTTCCCCTGGCGGATTTCAGCAACCACTATCACGTAAACCGGACAACCATGACCGGTATTTGCCGTTGCCCTGGGTGCAGAATGTTCGGTCGTAGCCGTCGCGCAATAGCCAGCAATGAGCGGCGGCGGCGGCGCCGGTGACCAGTGTAGCCAACCAGGCACTCCCGCTGGGAAGACGAGGCACGCGCAAAAGCCCCGCTTAGGGGGATGCGAGGATTGGCGCCGTTTCTCCGGGGTACGCGCCGGCGCAGAGAACAACCTCAGGAAAGCAGGGGTGACGTCAGGGTGTTTTCCGATTCATTCCGAAGATGATGGCGAAAAGCACGACCCCGGCCGCGTCGAGGATCGGAATGGGCAAGCTTAGGACGGACACCTCCGGCCCTGGGGCAAGTAGCAGGGCGGCGGCCACGAAAATGGCCAGGCGGAGCGGTAGGGTCAAGGCGCTACGGAGTTGACCGGTGATCCCCGAGGCAAAGCAGACGACACCGAGCGTACCCATAGCCACCGGTAGAAACATGGCGAGTGGTCCCGCAGTTTCTCCGGCTGGCGTCAGCATGAGTAGCTCGGGACGATAAACGAAGATGTAGGGCAGCGTAAAGCCGACCAATGCGAAGCGGAAGGCCGCGAAGCTGGTGGCCATGATGTTCGTGCCGGCGATCGAGGCGGCCGCATAGCCAGCCAGTGCCACCGGTGGGGTCACCATTGACATCATGCCGAAGTAGAAGATGAAGAGATGAGCGGCCAGCGGTACGACACCGAGGTTGCCGAGGACTGGACCGATCAAGGTGGCTAGGAGTAGGTAGCAGACCGCCGACGGCAAGCCCATGCCCAGAATGATTGATGACACCATGATCAGGACAAGAGCGAGAAAGAGGCTCTGCTCGGCGAGAGGTAGGATCGTGGCCGGAAGTCTGGTGCCGATACCGGTCAGGGTGACGATGCCAATGATGATGCCCACCGACGCGGAGGCTGCGACCAACGAGATGACGTCTCTCGAAGATTTGATGAACGCCTCGATCACCGCCTGGACAGAGAGGCGAGTTTTGGGGTGAAAGGCGCCGACGACGACGATGGCCAGCAGTGACATGCTCACCGCGCGAAAAGGCGTGTAGCCAGCGATCAGAAGCAGAATCAGGGTGCCGAGTGCGGTGGCGAAGACGATGCCTTCCATCCGGGATTCGGCTCTGGGGGTTGGTGTGGCGACATGCGTGTCCTGGCTGGGATCGTTCTTCACAGTTCCGCGTGCATGGAAGTGAGTGATGAGAAACAGTGACAGGTAATACAGGATCGCTGGTATTAAGGCTGCGCGAATGATTTGGAGGTACGTGACGGGTGGATCCACGATTTCGAGCATCATGTAGGCACCCGCTCCCATCACCGGGGGCATCAGCGCACCTCCGGAGCTGGCGGCTGCCTGAATGCCGGCTGCGGTTGTGGCCTTGAAGCCAGCGCTGCGCATCATGGGAATCGTGAACGTCCCGGTGGTTGCGGTGTTGGCGACCGCGCTTCCGGAGAGCGATCCCATCAGCCCGCTGCTTAGTACAGCGACTTTGGCGGGCCCACCCGGACTGGAGCCAAAGACGGACTGAGCGAAATCGATGATGAATCGCGTAGCGCCGGTCGCGCTCAGGAATGCTCCGAAGATGACGAAAAGGAACACGTAGGTGAACATGACGCCAAGGGCCACGCCGAACGTTCCCTGAGCCTGAAGAAATGTCTGAGCCACAATCCGTTCGATGGTGTACCCGCGATGTGGGAACAGCCAATCTGGCATGCTCGGCCCGATATAGGCGTAGATCAAAAAGAGCCCAGAGAGGATGGGCAGCGCGAGCCCAAGTGATCGGCGGGCTGCCTCGATGACCAGCAGAAGTCCGACCGCACCAACGAAGATATCGGTTGACGTTTCGAATCCTGCCCTATTGCCTAGGGTCGAACCGTTTTGCCAGACGGCTTCAAAGAAGGGGTCGTTCTGTACCAGGACCCAGCCGCAGCAGAAGGTGGCGGCGAGGGCAAGTACGACATCGGTTGCCCGAGCGACCGGGTGGAGCTTCAGCGTGGGATGGACCGGAACGTTCAGGAAGCAAATCACCAGCCCGAGGAGGGCAAAGACCGCCAGCTGGGGTTGTGGCGCCAGGATGGGGTAGTTCACCTGCACGAGGGTGAACGCACACAGACCCACTGAGAGTATACGTGTGACGAGTTGTCGGACGTCTGTCTGGCCGCTGGCCGGCGCGGGTGTATCTTGCGTCATGGCGAGGTCTTATAGTCCTGGGCAGAGGGTCTGGGTGGTGGCGATTGCGCGCTGAGGCCAACGCTACGGTTCAGGAGCTACACCGATTGAGTTGGAGGACCTGTTCTTTCCTACGGCCAGATTCCGATTTCCTGATAGAAGCGGATTGCTCCCGGGTGGAACTCGGTGCCGCTGTCGCGTACTACGTTGGCGGCCACGATAGCTCGGCCAGCTCCATGCTTCTCCACAACACTGGCGCTATTCTCGTATAACGTCTTCGTAGTGTTGTACACGAGTTCCTCGTCGGCTGTCGCAGAGGTGATCAAATGCATCGAGCCGACGTCGAGTCCTTCGAAGGCCTCGGTTTGGCCGCGATAGGTGTCGGCGGGAATCGTAGCCGGGCGGAAGAAGAGATATTCGCTGATCAGTTCTTCCTTTGCGTCGTCGTCGAATGGAATGAAATGGATGTCCTGTGATGCCGAGGCTTGGGTAATCGCCGGGTTCGGGATCGCTCCGCCTACGAATACTGCTGCTGCTGACCCGTCCGCGAGCAGATCGACGGCACCAGATTGTGTGGCGTTCACTGGATCGAAATCGTCGTAGGTGAGCCCGTGTGCGCCGAGCAGGGGACGAATGAAATATTCGAATCCGGCGCCGGCTACGCCAACACCGACCCGCTGATCTCGGAGATCAGCAAGTGTCTCGACGTCCGAGTCGGTGGGGGTGATCCAAAGCGCCACGTTCGGGGCCAGGGTCATCACAGTGCGGACGTCGTAGGCTTTGTCCCACCCTTCGGTACCCCGCACGGCGAAGTACGTAATCGCTGCATTCGAAAGAGCAAAATCCAGTTCGCCGCTGTCGAGTCGGCGTATGTTCTCCTGTGAGCCACTGGTTGCTTCTGCGGTGGTGTTCCAGCCTCGCGCTGTGCCGAATTCGTTCATGACCTCGGCAAGGGCGCTGCCGAAGACGAAGAAGGTGCCCCCGGGGGGCGCTGTGCCCATGCTGAGGAAGACTCGTGACGGCGCGTCGTCGGCCGATCCCTCATTTTCGTTACCGCCTCCGCAGGAGATGACGGCAAACGTACACACGGCCCACAGGATTAACAGTCGGTTTCGCAGCATTCCTTCTCCTCAAGCCGGCGCCGTGGCGTCGACGAGAAATCAGACATCCTTCGCGTGCATACCAGCGAGCAGCGGTGACGCGAGCGTCAAACGGTTAATCGTACACTAATCACCAGTACAGGGCCTTGTGCGACCAAGGATTGACTTATCAAGTACGCGGGTCGTCTTACTACTAGAGAACCCTACCGTTTTCGGAACAGAACATCGATTGCCGGCGGTTGGATCGCTCGTGAAACCTGCTTCCGCATCGCTCAAGGGTCTGTTGGGGCACCTGCCTCTGGATCGTGGGAATCGTGTCTCGCGCGCGCTTCTGGGTCAACGATGAAGCGTCTGGCTTTCAGTTCGAATCTGGGAAGTGAACCAGGAGACACGACCCGAACCGGTACGGTTAGCCCCGTTGCCTCTCGAAGGCCTTGTGCAACCCCGGCAACCGCCGTGTCTGGCTCGGAGCCAGGGCGAAGCTCGATCTCAATCGTGAGAGAGAGCAATGCGTTGCGGGAGGTCACGGTCGATCGGAATTCGAGAACATCGTGGAACTGCCGAACAACGGCTTCGATCGCGGTGGGGTAGACATTGACCCCGCGCACGCACACCATGTCGTCCGCTCGGGAGAGGATACCGCCGTCGGCCCGCGCGAGGGTTCGCCCACAGAGACAGGGTTCGTATCGCAGTCGGACAATGTCCCGGGTACGGTATCGAACGACCGGTGAGGCCGTACGTCCGAGAGTTGTGACCACGAGCTCGCCGGCCCGTCCCTCTGCAACCGGTTCTCCGGTTGCAGGATCGATGACCTCACAGAGGAATTCACGCTCGTTCAGGTGCAATGCGCCCGGTGATTCCCAGCACTCAAAGCTGACCGGACCGACTTCGGTCAGCCCGTGATGATCGATGACCCGAGCCCCCCATTGTTTTTCAATTTGCTGCCGCGTCGCGGGCACATTCCCTCCCGGTTCGCCCGCAACGATAATCACCCGTACGGGGCCTTGGGCGAGGTCGTGTCTGCCTGAATCGTATGCGACATCAGCCAATCGCAACGCGTAGGTCGGGGTGCAGCAGATGACGGTGGGTTGGAGCGTGTCGATGAGGTCGAGCCTCGTCCGGCTCGACATACCGCCGGCTGGAATACAGAGCGCGCCAAGCTGCGTTCCTGCGTCGAAAGCCGTCCAAAATCCCAGAAAAGGTCCGAAGCCAAACGGAAAGAAGATACAGTCTTTGGTGTTGACGCGCGCAGCACGATATACCGCCTTCCAGCAATCGAGAGCCCATTGCCACGAGTCGTCCGTGTCAAGCCAGCGGAGCGGTCGGCCTGTGGTGGACGAGGTTTGGTGATACCGGGTAAAGCGCTCAAGGGGCGGCGTATGGGCTGTGCCCCAGGGAGGGGCTGCCTGTTGATCGGCAACGAGTTCCGCCTTTGTCGTGAACGGCAGACGAACTAGGTCTTGCGGAAGCTCGAGACGGTCCGGGGACAGACCGGCGGCATCGAATTTACGTGAATAGAAGCTATTTTGTCCGTAGATGGTGGACAGGAGTATCGCGAGCCGTTGATATTGCGCGGCTTGCAGCTCGCTTCGGGGACGACACTCGGCGGTGGGGGCGCCACCACCGTGGGGCTCGGCCATCAGCCTTTCACGGCCTCGGGAGTTGCGACCTCGAACGCATTTGCGATCTCCGCCGGGATAGTCGCACTTTGCATCGGTCCTCCGGCAAGTTTTTGAACGCACGCGATCGTGAGCGTGCCGCGAGCCAACGCGTTTCCATCTTTTTCGATAGTCGCGCCGTAGGACAGGCTTCTTGAGGATTTGCGCGTGATCCGCAGGTGCACCTCGAACTCGTCTTCGAAATACAGTGGACGCAGAAAATCGAAGTTGGCCGCGACCCGGGGAAACCCCACGGACGCGTTTGGAGGCGCGATGCTCAAGCCAGCGGCACGCCACATCGCGTGTTCCGCCTCCTCGACATATCTGAAGAAGACGCTGAAGTGGACGATGCCGGCCGCATCTGTCTCATAAAAATGCACTTGCCGCTTCAGGCAGAACTCGCTGATCACGCGCAATCTCACTATGTCGATGCGGTAACGAGGGGACGCCGCGCCGTCTGCGGGGCGAAATTCGAAAGCGCATCGAACAGGGGCTGGAGATCCTTGAAAACATTCCCGACGAGTGCGTCCACTAGCTGAGGCTGCAGATCGGGATGGGCGCCGAGGAAGTCCTTGAAGCTAAAGGTTCGATCATAGAAGGCCATGACGAGTTGTCTGAAACTGTCGAGACCGTGACGGAGCTCACGTTCGTAATTGGCGAACGCTGCAGCACTCACATCTCCAGTTTCTAACCCTGCGTGAATGGCGTCGGCCGCGAGTTCGCCGCCCTTGAGCGCGAGAAAAACTCCGGACGAGAACACGGGATCCAGGAATGAGAAGGCGTCGCCAACGAGACAGAACCCATCACCGGCCGCGGCGGTAGCGCGGTAGCTAAACTCCCCGGTGACGCGCATAGGACCGAGATACGTTCCGGGTGCAAGATGTTCTTTGATCCAGCGACACTCGTTCGCCTCGCGGCAGAAGATCGCTTCGGGATCTCTGCTGTCGCGATACAGGTATTCCTGGTCAGCCACGAGACCGACGCTGACGGTATCGTCCACCAGAGGGATGTACCAGAACCAACCTTTCTCTGGAATATAGGCGACAGTTGTGGCCCCTTCATCGAGGCCAGGATCGCGTAGCGCGCCCTTGAAGTAGGTAAAGATGGCAATCTTGTTCAGGTCCGGATCGCGCCGTTTCCAGCCGAGCCGGCTTGCTAGGAGCGCATCACGGCCGGTGGCGTCGACTACCACGGTGGCGTGCAGTGATTCGCGGCCATGGTCGGTTTCTGCCTCCACGCCGACAACGCGGTTGTTGTCGGTCAGAACGTTTCGGACGGTGACGCCTTGTCGCACGTCGACCCCTTGAGCCGTCGCGTGTTTGAGCATCATGGCGTCGAAGTCGCTCCGGCGAATCTGCCAGGTGCTGGCGTATTCGTGTTTGATCGTCTCGAAGAAGTAAAAGGGTTGTGAGACGTGGCCGCTAGTGGAGACGAACTGCACGCTGTGTTTGACTGGGCTTCCGGACTGTTTGAGCCAATCCAGTACACCAAGTCGCTCGAACGTAAACCAGGTGTACGGCATCAGTGACTCGCCGATGTGGTAGCGCGGGAAGGCATCACGTTCCAGCAGGAGTACACGTCGGCCATGTTGAGCCAGCACGATAGCGGTTGTCGCTCCAGCGGGGCCCCCACCCACGACGATGACGTCGTACGGTCTCTCTAACGTCACAGTTCCTCCTCTCCCGCGAGTCGGGCGGCTTGACGCGGCGATTCAAGCGTTCGAAACGTTTCGAAATCCTGATGCCGTCCTGTTGCCGTTGCGTGTTTGTGCGCCATCCGGGTTTTACCAGGCTATTCCGTGTAATCGCCTCACACAGGCGGTAGCACTTCGACGATGTCACCAATTTTTTGGCCATCATGGGTGATGACCGTACGTCGTCCGTAGAGGGCTCGCGGTTCCCTCATCCAGAATACCCCCATCATCTCGGAGTTTGGCGTAATTGCGACAAATGCCGTAGCGTGGCTGACGTATTCGAATCGGTGGTCTCCAAGGAGGCGGCCGAGGGGAATCTTGTTGTCCAGGATGTGTTTCCGCAGTTTCGGGGGAAAGACGCTG
>Ga0310344_10004386_pt1 | contig 10492 bp, 14 predicted proteins | sample HC15DNA20200_MG_FD_203801 | JGI IMG/M metagenome (GOLD analysis project Ga0310344, IMG submission 203801) | Marine microbial communities from station ALOHA, North Pacific Subtropical Gyre - HC15-DNA-20-200_MG | ecosystem: Environmental > Aquatic > Marine > Oceanic | place: Pacific Ocean: North... | reverse complement strand
GGAATTACTTGTAGTAACTTTACATGAAGCATTTCCAAAAAGAATAGAACCAATACAAATGGATTATACAGCTGGTTCAGAAGTTATGAAATTAAATATTACAATGACATATCGTTATCATACTATGGTACAACAAATTAAACCAGATAATATTCCAACGGGAACTGTTTATGCTACTCATAATGTTAATACAGAAGATAATAAAGTTGATCCAATGCGAGAAATTAGAAATGATGGAGAAAAATTTCGCTCAACCGACAATAATGAAACAAGTGATGATTTAGAATTTTAATATTAATACAATATAATTTTATATTAAGGAGTTAATGAAATGGGATTACCACAAATAGCAATACCAGAGTATGATTTAATTTTACCTTCCACAAATAAGAAAATAAAATATAGACCATTTCTTGTTAAAGAAGAAAAAATGCTTTTAATAGCGATGGAAAGTGAAGATCAAAAAGAAATTACTACTGCTACAATAAATGTTATTAAAAATTGTGTTATTGATGAAATTAATGTTGAGACACTTCCTATATTTGATATTGAATATATTTTTCTTTGGTTAAGAGCAAGATCAAAAGGAGAAGTTGTTGAATTAAAATATAGCTGTCCTCAATGTAAAAAATCAATACCAGTTTCTTTTAATATTGAAGAAGTTGCAATTTCAAGAGATGAAAAACATACAGATAAAATTCAACTAACAGATGATTTGGGAGTTTGTATGAAATACCCAAACATGATTTTACAAGAAAAAATTGATTCTATTAAAGAAGATAATCAAATAGAGATGGTATTAAAATCAATTTTATTATGTGTAGATTATATATATGATAACGAAAAAACATATTCTAAAAAAGATTATACAGAAAAAGAAATGGAAGATTTTTTTGATTCTCTTAATGATACTCAATTTCAACAAATTTCTAATTTTTTCGATACAATGCCAAAACTAAAACATGAAGTTAAACTGGAATGTAAAAATAAAATAAAAGAAGAAGGTAAGAAAAAAGAGAAAATGTGTGGCTATACAGAAAACATAGTTTTGGAGGGCATACAGTCTTTTTTCGAGTAATCCTCTGCGACAATTCGTTAGGAAATATGCTAAGTACTAATTTTGCTATGATGCAACATCACAACTATTCATTAACGGAATTAGAAAATATGTTGCCTTGGGAAAGAGATATTTATACTGCTTTATTAGTACAGTATGTTGCAGAGGAAAACGAAAGAATAAGAAAACAATCTACATCTTAGTAATAAAGGAATTAAAATATGGCATCATCAGTTATATATAAAAAATTACAAGAGAAATTTAAAGAGTTAGGAGATAAAGGTGTAATTCCTTCTGCATCTAATGTTATGGGAATGGATGCAATTTCTCAAGCTTTATTAGCAAAAAGTTTTATGCAACCACAAGTTGCTGAAAGAACTCCAATTAAAACTGAAGCTGATGTTGATATTGATATTAAAGCAGAAGCAGTAATTGATGTAGATGCAGAAGAAATAAAACCAGAAAGAGAAGGACAGACTCCTCAAGATGATAGTGGTAAGGGTGTAACTAATGATAAAAATTTAACATTTGGAGAAAAACTTGGTAAAGTATTAGGTATAAGTCCAAAATCAGAAACAGAAAAAAAACAAATAGAAAAAGAAAAAGCTGCAGAAAAGAAACGACAATATAAAAAATTTAAAAAAGATTTAGTTGATGGAATAACAAAACCATTTAAAGCAATTTTCACTAAACCTCTTGATTTGTTTAAAAATAATTGGAAAAAAATAATGTTACTTCTTGGTGTATTATTTTTAAAACCAAGTCAAATGAAAAAGGTATGGGAAGCATTAAAAGGACTTGGAGAATGGTTTATGAATGATGGTATAAAAATTATTACACAAATTGGTGAAGTACTTAGTGAATATATACCAAAATTATTTGATTTAATATCACCTTTCTTTAAATGGGTAGGAGAAAAGATTTTTGGAAAAAGTAGAAAAGATAGTTTTGATGAAGAAAATAAAATTGTCCAAGAAAAACAAGCAATTTATGACAATAAAGAGTATCAAACAAACTGGTATGGACAAAAAGAAACAGATGAAGAATATAGAGCAAGAAAAGCAAAAGAAAAAATAGATCTGGATGCTGCTAAAGAAAAAAGAGATAGATTCGGTCATGTTAATAAGGATGGTAAATTTATACCAAATAAAGATACTCGTAGACAAGGTGGACTCTTAGGTGAAAGTGATGGTATCTTTGATTCAATTATGGACTCAGCACCAGCTATTGGTATGGGTCTTGGTGGATTGGGATTAGCAGGTGTCGGAATAGGTGGTATGACAAAACTTGGATTGAAAGGTGCATGGGGAGCAACAAAAGGAGCAGCAAAACTTGCAAAGAATACTGGTAGAATAGGATTAAGAGCTATTGGTGTAGGTGGTGGACAAGAAGCATTAAAAAGGGTGGCACGTTTAAAAGCAAACCGTATGACTAATTTAGTAGGAGCAGGAATGCCTTTTGGGGGAGTAAAACCAACTGCAATAACACCAACAAAAATTCCAACACAAATGTCATTACCTTTTAATGCTCCAAAACAAATGTCATTGTTTTCAGAAAAAGCAATAAAAGAAACAGCGGAAACTACTGCAAAAGCTGCTTCAAAAACTGTTGGAAAATCTGCAGCAAAAACTATTGGTAAATCTGCATTGAAAAAAATTCCTATTCTTGGTGCTGTTGCTGGATTGGGATTTGCAATAGATAGAGCAATAGATGGTGATTGGTTAGGTGCTACAGGAGAATTGGCATCTGGTTTAATGGGTGCAACTGGTGTAGGTATGGCAGGTTCAGCTGCTATTGATGTAGCTCTTCTTGCAAGAGATATTAAAAATTCTAAAGAAAAAGAAGATGGTGCAAAATTAGAAAAACTTGAACAGGAAGATGAAACAGGAAGAAAAGAAGTAATAGCAACGGTTGCTAGTCAGTTAGAAGCAAAGTCTAACCCTCAAGAAAGAACCAATTTATTACAAGGATTACATAAAGAAAATCAAAATTTAAAATTTAATGGGGATTTAAAAGTAACAGAGGTTAATGATAATAGTGTAGTAAATAATTATTATGGTAGCCAAGGTGATACTGTAATACCCCTTCCAGCAGAAACCACAATAAAAGAATTAAAACCTCTACCAAAAGGACATTAAATAAAAGGGGAGTAGTACCGAAACGGTTTCACAAGGTATCACGGAGCTCCTGCGGAATGATACCAGCATACTACTGGTTATACACCAATATAATAAAACTACTCCCCTCTTATCTTATTGCTCAGCTAGTTTCTTAAAATACTCTAAAGTATCTTCGGAAGTTGATTCAGCTGCATCAACAGAAGCAATCGGATCACTTGTACTTTCTTCAATCGTTTCAACAAAATCACCGCCCGTATCACGAGCAATAACTGTATTGAAACGTGCTTCCAACTCTTGATAACTTTTAAAGTTCTCTGAAGCCAAAACACCTTGAAGTGAATGTTGCTGTTTCCAGACATTCTCTAGCTTTGCATCATCACCGTCATATAGGGGTGAAGGACTTGCAAACTCTGACTTATCATAATTTGCAAAACCATCTACTTGACGGATTTTGAGTTTAAAGTTAGCACCTGACCAAAAATCAAAAGGATTCATTGGTTCTTCGTCTTTAAACTCTGGATTCATAACGCTTTCGATTTTCTCAAAAATCTTTTTACCATACCTAAACAAAAACACTTTGCCTTCGTTTTCTGCATTTGCAGAATCTTCCAGTACAAGAATATTAGAATAGTAACTGAGCTTACGCTTTCGTTCTCTTGCAATATTCTTATCAGACTCAATCCCTGAGTTCCACAAAATTGTATTTGATTTAGATACAGGGTCATCACTTCCGTTAGGATAACCAGATCTAGGCGTGGTTAAAGAGTTCTCTATATACCAACCGCCTGGCCCTTTGAATCCATGTGTCCATAGTCTAACCCATGGCACATCTTCTCCTGTGGGAGCAGGAAGGAAACGGATAACAGCATAACCATTACCTGTTTTATCTCTTTCACATTTCCAGATACGTTCATCTTCATAAGATGGTTTCTCTGAAAGTTTCTCTACTTGCTTTGTTAGACTTTGCAAGTTATTCATTCGGTTTGCTTTTAAATCTTTAAAACTAGACATAAGTATTTCTCCTTATTTCGTTATATTTCGTAGTATCATTTCAAACTTTCATCAAAATACATTACAAAGGTAATTTACTGACTTGTTTTTTCATCATGTTAAGATCATATGCTTCTGCTTCTAGCTTATCTTTAATAGAACGATTCAATAGTTTTGCAACCATTTCAATCTCACCGTCAACATCATCAGTATATTTAACTATAGCTTCCATGTAAGAAATCTGTAAATCTCTTACCATTTCTTCTATGGTATTATTTATATCTATACTCATTTGAAGTCCTTTACTTTATCACAAATTCCAAGTTTCTTTGCTTCCCTTGCAGACATCCATACGTCTGTAGCAGGTAACAAGTATTCTCGGATTTTCTTTTCACTTAAACCAGTACATCTTTTATAATGATTCATCATCCTTTCAGAAGTTAATTCAAACTCTCTAGTTTGTGCAAGCAACTCATGTTCTTTACCCCAAGCACCCCAACTCCATTGATGAGACATTATAGAGGTGTTTGGGGTAAGTATGCGATGCCCTTTAGCACCATTAATAAACATCATAAAACCTGCTGATGCGATTTGTCCTAGTCCAACTGTATGAACAGGAAACGGACAACCGTTCATAGCATCAATTACAGCGAACGCAGCATTCAAGTCTCCGCCGGGAGAATTAATTACTATCTGTAAACATTTAGGTCTAGGCCTTTGCCAACTCTTTGTGAAGATAAAAGAAATAAGTTCTTTACAAGTTTCTTGACTTACTTCTTCCATGAAAAGGTAAACACCTTTTTCTTCGGGAGTTGCGGGTGCCTTTTTCTCTTTTTCACTAGACATATTATCTCCCCCCATTGTTAATTAATATCTATAAGGATCAATATAAAAAATATGATCCCCAATTTCAGCTACTTTTAACATTTCACGATTCCAATATGGGTCAACATCTTTTCTATGATAATGAGTTGCACCATTTAAGAAATCGTTTACCTTCCATCTTTCTCCATAATTTTTAATATGAACGCCGGGTTGTTCTAACATCGCCTTTGCAATTACTTTTGAAACTTTCCATGCTATCTTATTTCTTGGCCTATCAGATAAACCATCACAAAACCAAGAGAAATGACATTTATGTTTCACCAGTTTTCCATTTCTATATCTAGCTTGTTTGACAACTTTACATATAGAATTTGGAAATCTTCTACTACTTACTCTATTTATAGTTACTAATGCAACTGCTATTTGTCCTTTAACTTTTTGATCTCTTGCTTCAAAATAAATATTCTTTGCAAGACAATCAATTTCTTTATCAGAAACATTAGTAAAGCCACTAAGTAATAAAAATGATAATACTATAATTGCTTTCATAATAAAATTGGGGGATGGTTTCCCATCCCCCTTTAAGGAGTATTAAAATGAAAAAAATAAAACTACTTACACACCCCAATATTTACTGAGTGCTTTACGACAAGCAAAAACATCTTTTGCTCCGCCTTCAAGATCACAATCTTTGAAAGAAATTTCACCAGTCGCAGGTGAAGTATAAATTTCTACCCAACGTGGCAATCCTGTAACTTCGGATTCAGCTCGTGTAATCATTCGAGCATTCTTCTTACCAACTTTGGGTGCGCCTTGCATAACAGTCATAAACAAAATCTCCTATAAAAATTATCAAAGTAATGATGAGAGGCAAACCCTCTCATCACTTTAGTAAAACCATTATAACATAATGATAGTCATAATACAAGGAAAAAGTTTAACTTTGTGGTACTAATCCTTGTTGTGGTGCTACTGGTGCTACTCCCTCTGGTGCTAATGGTGCTAAGCCTGGCTGAGCTGGCTGTGGTGCTACTCCATTGTTACAGGGGGTTTGAGGATGTGGGACACCAACAATGGGTGCGCCATGAGGTACAACACCGTGAGGTACTGGTGCTGTAAACGGAGTTCCCAACGGTGCTGGGAATGTTTCATTTCCTTGAGGTGCTGGGAAATGTCCATCCATAGGTGCTGGGAATGTTTCATTTCCTTGAGGTGCTGGGAAATGTCCTTCTCCTTGAGGTGCTGGAACGAAATGCTCTCCTTGATGAATTTCAGTTGGAAATCCTTGAGGATCAGTCATTGGAACACCAGACTGTTGTGGTATCACTTCACCAGCAAATACATTGGTTGAAACCAATGCAAAAACCATAAACATTAGAATTTTCATACTCTCTCCATTCTAAAGATTAATGTGGAGCGGGTGGTGGGGTACGATCCCACGACCTTCACGTTGGCAACGTGATACTCTACCGCTGAGTTACACCCGCCAATTGGTGAGGGGTTTCTGTTCCCAAGTACCCCTCGGACTCGGCTACTTAATTAAGCAGCAATCGCAACGTCATAATCGTTTGCGTTTGTAGTTTGAATGATTGATAACCGAGCCATCATTCTTCTCGGTGCTGTCCATATACCTTCCCTATACAGTCGAAACTAGTTCGCCCCCATAATAGAATTTGGTGGAGGCGAGGGGTACTGCCCCCCTGTCCTATATGATTCCGTTATATAGATTATACAGCAATTAGTAATGATCAAGTAAGATACTTCCTAACTTGGCCAAGAAAAAAAGTGTTATTAATATCCAAAATGCTTTATTCATATCTTTGCCAAAACACCCATAATGTATATGATAAATATAATTATCAACATACCAAAAAAGGCATCCCTTGCTTTTTCCCAATCACTCATAACAAATCAATAATTGCATGACCTGCTAAAGCTAAACATAAAAAAACTGTAAACATTAATGCATACTCAAAATATCTTTCAAACATATTTATATCTCCATAAGATTAATAATTTCATCTTTTACAATATACATATCTTCTTTGTTGTTCATCTGTCTCAAATGTTCTTTAACTTTACTAGGTGTAATCATTCCACACTTAACCATTATATTCTTTATTTGTGTACGTCTGCCATCTAACCATTTTTCTGTTTGTGTATCATTTCTTTCTTTATGCCTTCGTGCTTCTTCTTCAGCATCTACTGTAAGAATTAAAACTTTTGCATCATGGTTTTCCAACAACCATTCTATATCAACAGCTCTAAAAAATCTATCACCTTCAAATATAATATGTTTGTAGTTTTTATGCTCTTGATCTATAAATTCTCTGAACTTCTTGATAGTACCATAACTTAATCTATCAGTACCCCCAAAAGGTTCACCCTCAGCATACCTACCCAATACCAGTATGTCATTATGTTTCTGACAAGAGAAAAGCTTCATGGGCTCTACATTCTCAGCAGAGCCCAATCCACTTATTATTTCTCTCATCAAGGTTGACTTACCCGAACATGGGATGCCACCAATCATAATAATCATACAATTATCCCATTCCCGGCAAAGTTACTGTGAGTTGTTGAGGATTTCTCAAAAACTTTCGGTAGTAACCTTTCTTCTTCAAGGATTCATGTGTACGATTTCCTGTATCTAAACCTAAGTGTACTTCACCATTCCAAGCAGCTTCACTTTCTTCCAACTTATCAGAAGCAACAACAAGCAACTGATAAACTAACTGTGAACGACTTGTATTTGTCAAGTTTCCACCAGCTTCTTCATCAAGTCTAAGTTTTAGCATTTCAGAAGTCAAGCAGGTAGTATTCTTTTTGAGAAGTTCATCACCCAACAGAGTCAATAACTGTTTTGCAGTTTCTGCTGAATCTTTGTCCAACATCATAGCTGCATAAGCGGTAATGACACGTTTGAATGAGGTAAACTTATCTGTCCTATCATAGAAAGGTGCAACAATATCCTTCTCTGCCTCTTGGATAATATCACCCCAAATTTTCCAAAGTTTGATAGCATTAAATCTCTCTAAATCTACTCGCGTATCTTTATCTTCGCCATAACCACGAATTTTCATTATAGAGTTTAATGCAGCAACTTGTTCAGCTGTTGCAGATTTATCTACTCTGGTAATTTCGTCAATAGCTTTACGAGGTTTAGCAACAGCAGTATTCGTAAAACAATCTCGCATAATTCCAGTAACTATAACAACTTCTGCTTCAAAATCTTCTTTCCAGATTAACTCTAAACGGTGTTGAAATTCTTGAATATTCCCAGCAGCAGTAAAAGTCATTGGGTTGCCATCTAACTGCCAACCAAACTTCAACCAATTCTTTCTCAACTTAGCATATTGTCCTTTAGAGAATTTTCGATTATCATTATTCAAATTCTTTAAAATCCATTCTGCTTGAAAGGAATTTATTTTAACAATTTGGGATCTGTATTCTTCATCAAATGGATCAAATCCTAATACTTCTATTGCTTCTTTTCGCAAGTTCCTTGCTTGCATTGGTTTAGTACTCATTTTGTTTCTCCTATACGTTAAAATTTACGTTTTTAATAAAACCATTATAACAAACTTACTACTCATAGACAAGGAAAAAGTTTAGTTTTTTTCCTCTGTCATATGACAAAGCCTGGTTTTGTAGCTTTGTCATAGAAAACCCTCTAAATTAGGTGTAGAATCCTTGGCAAATCTTCCTACTGCTTTCACTTGTTTTCCAGCTGAACCCTTTGTTGCTAATCTACCATCACAATAAGCAACACAAGTAAATCGTTCCCCATCACCGTAGATTTGAGTTACCCCATGCAACCTATTACTGTCTGCAATAATAACCGAATTGTCTGGAGCATCTATTGCTACTCTGTATTGAGGAAATGTAAGATATGCACCTGTATATTCTCCTTTCCTAAAACAGCACATTGTTGTCAATCCTGCGTTTACATCACCACTATCAATATGTGCTGACATTTTTGTACTTTGTTCTTTATGGTAACGGTTAGCAGATAATGTTGTAAATATTCCACCGCCTACCCGATACTTTTCTTCGATATAAGACTCAGCAAATGTCTTTTGATTTTCATAGATACTTGCATTTGCTTTCTTAAATGCTTCTTCATTATACTTTGATATTTCTTGTAGTGCTTCCCATCTATCAGGATTATCTTTAGTCCAGCCAGATGATTCTATTGCACCAGTAAATCTTCCTCTCTTAAAACCTATCATAACAGAATGAATTTCATTTGCATAAGCAATCATGCCCCATTCACCATCCCTAGTTTTTGTTTGATAGGAATTTGGTGTTCTAAGTCTATAATCATCACCCTCAATCAAACCTTTCTCTTTCATTTCTTCGGGGTCAATGGGGCCAGATGCATTTGCTCTCATAGTTGTAGTTTCTGTTATTGACATCAATGTATTTCTTACATTGTCATTCGGATATGCATTAGTAATAACATAAGCTAATGGAACATCTGAACCATCAACAGCATTAACTGGTTTCATTATTGCTGTGTCCTCTGTTACAGTTACTACTTCATCATAAGCATTTTCATCTAGGAATTTCCCATTCCATTCTTCAAATGTTTCTTCGTAACCATAATCTTTTTTAACTTTAATGTATTTCATAAAAATCCTACTAAACTGCTAGCTTTAGGCGACTTAACAACAACTGGTCTAAAACTATTTTTAATAAATTTTTCTTCCCATATTGTATAATCATGTGGTACATCTAAAACTTGATTTCCTTCTGGAAGAAGGCCTTCACTATCATAAAGTTTATAACCTAAATGATGATACCTATCTTTTGTCAATACATTTTCTTTTTTGGTTAATTGTTTCAATTCTTCATTTTGTTTTTTTGTAACAATAATAGTCCTTCTACAAAAATTAAAAAATTCAAAAAACTTTTCAAAATCTTCTAAATATTCTGGTGTATCTAAAATAAATTTGCCACACGTTTGGGGTGCCATATAATGATCTTCAGTTAAACCCCTTTCTTGAAACTGATTCTGAGGTATATGTCCTGTTCCAATCGTAGATAATCCTGTTTTAATAGAACCACAATCAAAAACTGGATGATACATACCCTGTCTAGGAAGGGCCCTTTCAATATGTGTTGATACACCTTCATCCCATAGATGTTTACTAGCATTTAAAGCGTTAAAACCTAGTCTCGCATAAAATTCTATTTTATCCATTGTATTTTCCATTATAGACCTTTATAACTTTTTCATAGATACTATCTGCAAGATACTTCATACATAAAGGAGCAACCATTAATCCCATCCTTGCTTGTTTTTCATCTATTGTTCCTGTAAGTTTATAATCCTCTGGTAAAGTCATAATTCTTTTAGCTTCTGTCGGTGTATAAACCCTATATTCTTCTGGATGCATATGATTTCCACCCATGAATCTTGGTTGCAAACCTTGCTCTGTTAAAGAATGTGCAGCTTGATCCCATGGCACAATCCTTGACATATAATAAGAATGTT
>Ga0310344_10004384_pt1 | contig 10493 bp, 3 predicted proteins | sample HC15DNA20200_MG_FD_203801 | JGI IMG/M metagenome (GOLD analysis project Ga0310344, IMG submission 203801) | Marine microbial communities from station ALOHA, North Pacific Subtropical Gyre - HC15-DNA-20-200_MG | ecosystem: Environmental > Aquatic > Marine > Oceanic | place: Pacific Ocean: North... | reverse complement strand
AGACAAATACTTTCAATATATATAAATAAATTCTATTAATAAAGGATAGTAAATTGGTTACCTTCAAAAATAGCAGTCAAGTAACTGCACCACAACAGAATAGTTCCAAAGCTACTACAACAGAAGATGTTACTACTGGTCTACCTAGTAATATCAGGTTTGACAAGAAGAATAATACTATATGCAATTGCAAACTTATGGGTAAGCATAGCAAGGATTGCAAACCAGTAGATATAGATATGTTTAAGGCTATGACTGGTAGCATGGCAATTACTCAATCGGCAGTAGTAGAAGAAGAAATAGAAGAAGAAGAGATAGAAGAGTCTAATCCTACTAGGTTTGGTGGATTAGCTACTGGTAAACCAGTAGAAGAAGATACAACAGAAGAATATCCAGATGGATATAAGTACTTTACTGAGGATGGCATTGTCTTATTCATGACTCAGGATTCTATATCGAATAATGGTATTAAATATACTGAAGTAGCGAGTATAGATATAACTAAGTCTACTGATTGGGGCGTATTACTACCTAAACTATGGTTAGAATTAGGAAGTACTGGTGAGAATAAGAAGATTAAAATGATTAAAGTAACTATACAGGCTATTGAGGATTAGCTTATAGGAATTAGTTTGGTAGTAGTAGCTATTAATAGTCTTTTACTGGCTATTGGTGGCACTACTACCCGACTAATATTTTTTTGTCCCTTAAGTTCTTATCATGAGGAACAATAGGGAGGGTATATAGTAGTATTAGGAAACAGGAATCGGCAGGAAACGGAATAGGAAACGGAAACTAGGGTATATAATTAGAGTTGATAAGAATATATCCATATTCTTATCTTTATTTATCCTTATTCCTATTCGTATTCCTTAAATCCCTTTTTTCCTAATCCTACCAAATCAGCTTGTGGTACATACCGCAAACCCTCATAATATGACCCATAAGCCGAAAGATTAGGCTCTCGGTATACACAATCAATCCATTAGGGGGATTATATGAGATTCAAGAATAGTAAAGATATCGAAGCTCCGAAGCAGACCGCAAAAAAGAAAACAGTCACTAAGACTAAATCAGCGGTGGGTAATTGGGGTAAGGTCCAGAAAATTAATAAGAGTGGTGACAGGTCTTCTGATACTGTCGCATTGCCGACTCTTAGTAGAGACACATTGACCGAGTGGTTTATCCATTCTGCTAGCGATGAAAGTAATCATATCTCTATGACCTTTGAGAATGCCATTCCGCTAGTCTATGACGGCAATAGCAAGGGTAATAGTGTTTATTTCAATCTATACCCCAATCAAAAGTTTGGATTCTCACAAGGTGATTTATTTACACCTGTCAGGTCTGGTATAGCCATTCATAAAGATATATATCCCGATATTCAAGTTGGGAAAACATTCTTTCTATGCATCGTGGAAGCACAAGAAAATATATTTGATGTAGAGGAGTAGTAAGTTTCTAGGGATGTCCGCCTAATCGGGCATCCCTTTTTTTACCCTTAAAGATTTATCATGAGGAACTTTTGATACGCTAATCTGTAGGGGTGTACCCCCCGCCCCCTGCCCCCCCCGGTTGTGCGAATTCCCCTGTGGGACCCCAGCTGGCCCCCATACTATACTAGGTAGAGAGTAATGTTTTTTGTGGGGAAGTATGAAATTTTTTTCACAGAAATATTTTTCATGTATTAACTATGAAATAAATTTCCTACTTGTACTGTGTATAATAAAAGAAACATGTGGAGGGCATGTAATGAAAACAACCAGAATAAAAGAAAGATTAATAGAAGAGAATCCAGAGGCTGTATTAATAGAAGGTATGGATAAAGCACTCTTAGGTATCCATAGAGATGATTTATATAATCCAGTAGGTGTATATTCCTTTTTGAAAACAATCGAAGTACTAATAGAAAAAGGGCTGACAGAAGAAGAAGCGTTAGCCATATATGAAAAAAGAGCAGAACTAGTTCAAACAGAAGAGAATCTTCCACTTTGGATAGATGACACAGGAGTATAGTTTTAATGACCTGTATGAGCCTCCTAGGGGCCTTTAATTACATATTGAAACCATTTAGGTTCTATATAAAACGATCTAGAATCGTAAAGACACCCTACTCAATGGAATACACATTTATATTAATGCGATATACACACGAATAACGAGACTAGACTGTCTATGTCTCGATACCCTATTTTCGTCGGGGCTTCGCCCCGATTAGAATCAAAGTCAGAGTATAATAAATATATACCTATACACACATATCGGAGGATACATGGTTGCAGAAAAAGAAAAAGTTTCTGAATTAGCAGACATGATTGAAAAGATTTATGATCTTCTGAAAGACGACCCGGATTATCAACCACAGGGAGATAAGACTAGGGAAGAAGTCATCATGGAAGAAGCTACTCAAAGAGCAATGCAACATGAACGAAATAACCAAGCACTTGGAATGCTGAATAAAACTTCGTTATCCAAATTTACGGACTTCTTAGAAAAGGCTCCAAGAAGACGAAAACTACCTTTAGAATCTCTTATAAATCAACTTAAAGGAACTAATAGAGGAAAGAAGGTTGCCGATAAGTCAGCCATTGTAGATAACATTCTTTACTATTATGAGGCAGATGGTCTTAGAGAGGCTCGTAGAGAACTGCAAGGTGAGGAAGGTCATGGTGATGCTGTAGAAGCCCTTAATCAAGCATTACGACCCCTTACAGAGACAGTAGAACGTCCTCAAGTAGGATTTTCAGACGCTCCTGAAGCTTACAGAAGGATCGAAGTAAATCCTAGAACTAAAATTCTTATGACTTTATATGATCATAATAAGATTGACGGGCATATTATGCCTAATTGGGATGATGCTCATCAACATGATGTGAGAACACTAAAGAATTTTCTAGATAGTGGAGAACAGGCAGAAGAATTACAACGATTATCTGATAGAATATCTGATTTTGAACGGCAAATAAGACTTTTAAATGATGCTCGTAGCAATGAGAATCTGTATAAAAATCGGGGACATAAACTTTTTGGAAGGGACGCAGACTCATCTAGATTAAAAGAAGATCGTATGATACGACAACTGTTTGAAACAGGTTATATCGGTGATATGCTTGCACAAGGTATTGCTAGAGAGAACCTTAATCCAAATCACGATCCTAGAGATTCTACCAGTATACATGAACAGTTGCGTGAGGCTAGTAATGAGTTAGTAGAGTTTCTTCGTCCTATTCAATTGCCTGATGATTGGTATGATCAATATAGGGAATACTATGCTGGCGATGAGGGGGAATTCAACGCACAATGGAGGAGTTGGTATCCTAGACCCGTACCTAAAGCAGCAGATGACCTGACGGAGGAAGAACAGGAAGCCCAGCAGAAACTAGTAGATAGTTATGTTAACACTTCACAAGGTTATCGAAAACGTAGGTCAGGTGTTTATAGTGACTATAAAGAACGTTACGGAAGAAGTGTACCAACGACGGAGTCTAGTTCGCAACATCAACAGGCATTTAAAAAATTAATGGCTCAGAGTCCAAGACAGGGTATGAAGCTACTTGAAGCCCATGCAAATTTATCTGAGGATCAATATAAAAAATTCTCTGATTTAAAAGATAGTCATAGATATAATGCGGCTCGAATGATTGCTGAAGGATTAGAAGAATCTGATAATCCTAAAGTATTGGTAAATCAAGTATTACAGCAAGGATTAAATATAGGTATTAATAATGAAGCAGGCGAATTAAAGCGTTCAAAGAAGCCCAATAAGGCTTTTAGACCGTTGGATAAAGAAATCGAGGCTGAAAAATATCCAGAAGAACTTCGTACCTTTCTAAGTGGTATGCAAAATATTACTGGTATAGATTCTGCATATATAATTCCTCCAGAACCTGAAGAACTTCCTGAATTTAAATCAGTAAGAGGATTAAATAAGTTTTTACAAGAACGAGGGCTTGACAATAAAGATATTAAAACAGCCTTAAAAGGGAAAACCCCAACAGCACATTTAAAAGATAAAGGGGGAGTTTCTCCTGAAACACTTGGAGCATTAGCAACAGAATTAATTGAAAACTTAGAGGCTAAAGATATACAGATAGGCTTTACATATTCTGAACCAACTGAATTAAAGGCTATTAAGGCTCCTTCAGAGCGAGTAGAACAATTTGCATTAAAAATGCCTGTAATTTTACGGCAAGTCGCCGCAGATCAAGGAGATAGATATTATTATTGGGAAGAAGAGACAGATAAAGGAAAGGAGGAATTTAGACAGAGCGGTGATTTTGTTGAAATAACTCCTGAAGAGATAAACGGGATGGAGCGAGGACCCAAATCACTCTTTCAACAAGCTATAGATGCAGGAGAAATTATCTTTATTGATCCAGATTCGGCTGCGGATGAAATTGTTCTGTTAGAACCTGAAAAGAATTTCATACTTCGAGAAGGGGATGTGGATATAGACGGTGTTCCTATTAAAAGTCTTGGGGAAGTATTTGATGATGAGGGTGCATCAACGGGTGAATTACAAATGCCTGTTATTCGAGATTCTTTACCTACCGTTAAAAACAATCAAAGACGATGGGTTCCTATAAGAGGGGCTGGAAATATCTCACCTATATATAATACAGACGGAGAGATTATAGAATATACAAAGTCAAGTGAAAAAAGAACTCAAACAGGACTTGCTCATCGGAATGCAATCTCCTTAGAAGAGGAAATTAACGATCAAGTCGAGGCTTTAATAAAGGATATGTCAACTGAAGAAGGTTTTATACCGTCTATAGAAGGAGAGTTAACCTTCTCAGCCATTAAAGGAACTCATGATGGAGAGCATACTCCTAACAAAGGAGCAGAGGAACAAGAATATGGGTTTATTTCACATGGGGGACTAATATATTCTGACAATACTACGCCAAAGGACGTATGGGAAGGTGTAGGACCTGTATTTGAGAATTATGATGAGGGTATCAATCATGATAATCAGTTAAATATTGAAAATCCAGCTATATTTAACCGTTTGGGCTTTTTAACGAGGAAAAATGTTGATTTATTTGCTACTGGAATGAAACCTGAAGCTTCTTTTACGCTTCCTCCCGATATTGTAAATCAATCGTTATCAGAATTGCTTGAATCTGGAGTGATTACGCTAGAAACTTTACCAAATGCCTTAACTATAGAGGATGCAGACCGACAAGTTCGTTCAAATTTGTCTGATAAGCATACACAAGAAAGAAATGACTATGATAATAATGAATCCCCTTTAAAACTATCAATTCTTCAAGCATTACAACACCAATTTGATAGTGTAGAGGGAGGAGATTTAAAAAGGGGTATATTAAAAGGACGATTTAGGCAACAAATGGATGATGTACGGGATGTTTATGCTAATTGGGGGTTACCAGTTGTTACATATACCGATGAAAATGGTGATTTACAGCCTATAGGGGAAATTGACCATAAACGTTTGGATAAGTCTGTATTTGAAGGGAGTGAACAAACTGTTTTAGATGCTATTTTACAGAGTATTGTTAGTCGTAGAGAACCAGACCCGCTATATAAGCCCATAACTACATATGAAGATGTTCTGGAAGAATATGAGGAAGAATCTGAATACGAAGAAGGTCGTATGTTACGGAGATTTAGACCTACGGGAGAGCAGATTGAAAGAAAAAGTCCTTCTCCCGACGCTAGTTGGAAAGGAGAGATGAAATATCGTATTCAAGGCGATGAAAAAGGTAGAGAAAATATCATTTCTTCCCAAGAAAGTGAACGTAAAGAACAATTACAGAGTTTATTTATACCGGGAACAGAAAAAACTGAGGAAGATGCTAATGGAAATGAAAGAATTATTCCTAATTCAGGCGAATATCGAAGTATTGATGGAGTAGCTACTGATGTTCAGAAGAGTATAGTAGTGGTTAATCCTGCTAATCCTGAAGAACGGCATACTATTGGACGTTTAATTGGAGGTATGGCTTATCCAACGACTAAAGATGGACGATTTAGTTTAGATGAAGGCTTAGAAATCGCTAAATTAGGTACAAATGATAATGGGGATTATGAATGGACTCCAGAAGAACTTACCGAAATACAGGAAAGTCTTCATAATACCCTATTTAATTTTAATCCTACCTTTAGAGAGCAGCCTGAAGTCGATGAAACGGCTCAAAGATTGCGAGATAAGCTTACTTCGTACACCCCTGAAATCCAAGCTAAGATAATAAGTAGTATTAGACAGCATACAACTAAGTCTACACCTGAAATAACGGCTAAATATGGACGTAAGGATATGCAGATGGTTATGACACTTAATGAAGATACAGGAGAAGAAGAATTAGTTTCACAACCTGTTGATTGGACTGTCGGTGTTATGGAAGCAATGCTTGATGAGTATAAAAATGTTCAGGAAGCTAGGGACGCTTTAGCACAAGGAGACTCAATTAACCTCATTATGGATAAATTAGAGCGTAAATTTGCGGCTAATGGGCCTTTTAACCTCGATTTAATACGAGATTGGGGTATGAATCGGCTGTCTACAGGTGATATAACCGCCGCAAATCTGAGTAAAACACGGTATATTGATGCTTATATTGAGAGTTTATTGAGTCCTGAACAAGGAGAACAGGGGGATTTACTAGAAAAGATTTCAAATATTTCTGAATTAACTACAAATCTTAATTTAATTAAGACTTATAGGAAGCTACATCCTAAATTATCTGAGGCAGATGAGACTGAGGCTTGGTATGATGCAGATTCAACCATAACTAATGAGTATGTTTTCGGGAGAGGGGAACAATTACCTACTTTAGATATACCCCCAGCACTATTTGACCCTCGTTTACGCTCTACTGCATGGTCCCAATTTTATCCAGCCTACCCTAAATATCTTCAAATGGCAGATGTATTAGGTTATTCATCCGAAACTCCCGTTAGAGATATGTTAATAGATATGAATATCTTAATACCGAGAGTAGTAGAAGAAGGTGAAGAACCCGATTTCTTTCCCTTGACTTTAGAAGACTTGGGGAATTTTAGTGACCGTAGAAGAGGGTGGAATGGTACAGATAGGGTAGGTCGAGATTGGCGGGCATATGAAGATATCCCTAGAATACAGAAATTAGAGTATGTTCTCGATACTCGAAAGGGGGCGGAAGAAGGTTCAAAAGCCTTTAGAATAGCTACATATAGAAAATTTGGGGATGTTTGGGAAAAGGATAGAGTTCCCGAAATTAAAATTCCTACCAAAGAAGAACGAAAAGCATCAGCACAAAAAAGAGGTGATTGGGCGGGGGCAAGGATAAAAGCTATTCAGATGGGATCACCTGATGAAGACGAAAATGTAAGTTATACAAAACGAAACAATAATGAAGTAACTCAAGATATATACGATAACTCTTTTGTAACACTAAAAGATTCTCGAACTCAGGAGAATAATGGCAATCGAGATTTAAAAGATATTTTAGAAGACTTTAATTATATAGAAGGACAAAATTATTTTGATGAAGGCGACGACCCATCTATTCCTTCTGCTATGATACGAGATATACATCAAGTATTACGAAGTAGTCCAGCAGATGGGGGTGAGGGATTATTACTTAGGAATGTTTTAAGACACTTACAAACATATGATATCTTTGATGAAACTCCTCCTAATAGTATTCTTGAGGCTGTGGATGTATATAATGCAACTCCTGAAGATCGTAATGAAGCTTTTACACAGGAAATGTATGAGACAGGAATAATGAAAGAGATTTTAATGTACACTTCAGAAGATGAAGAAAAGTATATTAAAACTCATATTAACGGCTCTCGAAATGCTATTTGGGACGCTGTTCAGGAAATGGTTAGAAAAGACCCTAGTTTAGGAAATGTTGGACCCGATGGTCAACGTCCTAAATATATTGATATCTTATATTCAAATATTAATATGTTGTTAAATGATGAGTTTATTAAAGTAGCCGCATTAAATCCTGATGTTCGTACTGATTGGGATGAATACCATTTAGGAAGTGACACACCTCCTGAAGTTGGACAAGTTATTGATACTCAACTATTACATAGTAAAGCTATAGAGGAAGGTCAAATGGCGGGGGATATAGATTGGTCAGAAACGTCAGATACGGTCAAAGCCCCTACATGGAACCCTAATAGGAGAAATCCAGATACCATTAACCGTATTAATCCTAAACGCCTTCCTTTAAATAAATATGATCAAAACGTAAGTAGAGGTTATTGGAGAGCCTACTCACCAGTATTTTTGGATTGGGATAATCGTATTGATCTTCCTGAACAGGAATTTGATATACAGAAATATCGAGATGCTGCTGCACGGCAACGACAATTAGTAGCCTATGATAGATGGCGGTTAGGATTACCTTCAGAAGTAGGTGAACAAAGAGTAGACGAGGAGTTAACTGAAGACGAGATAGCGGAACTTACTCCACAAGAACAATGGGAACAGATAGCAATAAAACCTACAACAAATATTGTTGAAGACGCTTTTCAATTTACATTAGAGAATCGTCACTTACTTTTAGGTACGGATGGAAAATTATATCCAAGGACTTCTGACGAAGCACCATATTCAGATTTCACTAGTCCCTATCTAACAAATATTGTAAATCATTATGTAGCAATTCCATCAATTAGAAATGGGGAATTATTAGATGAGATGCCCGCTGCTATTAAACAAGCCTTAATAGGATACAATTTAGATGATTTACGTAATCGGGTGGTTGATACAGACGATGAAGAATTAATTCCCCTTAAAGAAGCATTAGAACAATATGATAGTACTCTTAAAGATATTCAGAATCGAGCAACTATTCATGTTGTACAAAATCGAAATTCGCAATGGGATGTATGGAATGGTGATCCAAATCAAGGAGAGGCTACGTTATTAAAATCAGATTTAGATCATACGACAGCTATTAAAATAGGTAAAGGAGATGCTGTTTGGAATTCAGATAATCAATCATTTGATGTTATTAAAACTCAGGGTGATACTATTGAGAACGAGGAAGGTGAAAAACAACCTGTAATCGAACCCCTTAAAGTTGAAGAGTCTTCTACAGATGGTATGCCTTTAACTAGAGATACATTAGCAAATCTTGGCATTACAGGTAAAGCAATTCAAGATGCTATATTAGATAATGCAGATATTACTATTGATACTCTAAATCGTATGTTTAGTAAAGATGATCCTCTTAGTGATTACGCTAAAGATATTTTAATGTCCCCAAGACGTTTTGTAGCAGCTAGAGACTTTATTGCGGAATGGATGAATAATAATCCTTCACAAGTTGATGAAGATATACAACACAAAGAAGAAGTAACTAAAACCCCCTCTTCTAGTTCTAAGCGTATACGATTAATTGCAACTAATCAATTAAATAATATGGTTAATACCAATGAGAAGTATGCGTGGTTAAAAGAATTCGGGTGGGGTGGAGATAATCAAAATGAAATTCAAGAACAATTAGTACAGTTCATTGTTAATAAGGGAGGACCTAATCTATTAAGTGAACTTAAAAAGGCGGGTGCAAACGGAGAACCGTCACGAGGGTTCCAAAAAGACGATTTAGCAGAATTTCAAAGATTTATTCAAGAGTTATCTTCTTTTCCTATTACTTCCGAAGGTGAACCGCAGGGCTTCGAGTTTAGAAGTGGTGATATCATCATGTTCGATAATGATTTTTATACGGGAACTGAAGGTATAATAAATATAGTACCTGAAGAACTTCGAGAGGCGGTTGGAAGAAAACTCTATGACAATTATGAAAACGTAGGAGGGCAGAGAGTTTCGGATATACCGCTAGGAGGAAAGGATCAAAGGTATATAGATCAAAAAAATCTTGAACAACAAAGGCAACAGGAAATTGATCAAGAGGAGAAGAAAACAATGGCAAATCCTAATAAACCAGCTTTAGACTTTTTAAGAGCGGCTTATGGTGAGAAGGAATTTAAAGAACGTTTTGATAACAATGAATTCCAACGTCGGAAGGATGAGGGCGGAGCATGGAAAATTCCTGATGCACGAAAGTATGTTGATGACAATCCCCCTTCGGAGGTTCCAGAAAACCCATTACAGCCATTTCTAGATGCAAAATTAACACCTCCTTCTGGTCCAGCATTAAAGTATTTAGAGGATAATGATATTGATATATTTGAGCAAGATGAAGAGGGTAACTTCAGAATACCTTTAGAGACTTTTAAGGGGGCTAAGAATAATAAGCCTTTCAAAGAAATGGTTGCCTCAATACTTCAAGAGCGTGAAGAGGCGGCAACACCTAAAAATAATCTTACTCCTGCGGCTAGAACATATTTAGAGGAACAGAATATAAATGCGGATCATGATGTCTTTAATGAGATGCGAACTAAAACACAGGCTCGAAATTGGGTGAGAGATGTTTATAATAAGCTTTCAGATGATGATAAAGTCAAGTATGTCCAAACAGCGGGAGGTATTCAGATAGGTAGTCCAGCTGGAACTGATAAAC
>Ga0310344_10004383_pt1 | contig 10494 bp, 13 predicted proteins | sample HC15DNA20200_MG_FD_203801 | JGI IMG/M metagenome (GOLD analysis project Ga0310344, IMG submission 203801) | Marine microbial communities from station ALOHA, North Pacific Subtropical Gyre - HC15-DNA-20-200_MG | ecosystem: Environmental > Aquatic > Marine > Oceanic | place: Pacific Ocean: North... | reverse complement strand
GGAGTCATAGTGACATAGATTTGCCGGTTCCTGGTGGTGACTTTGAAGTAGACCTGGCGCGTTTGCGTCTGTCATATTCATTTACGCCAAGAATGTCTATTCAAACTTTAGTCCAATATAACAAGCGAGATGACGTAGTTGCTACCAACTTGAGATTTGCCTGGTTGCAATCTGCAAATGCCGGATTGTATTTGGTTTACAACGAAGTGGATGAAAGCGGGTTGGGCGCACCGCGGCGCGATGCCCAACAGTTCATTATTAAGTACAGCCGAATCTTAGACTTATTTAACTAGGTTTTGTCTAGTTTATTTTCCTCAAAATGTTGTCGAACAGTCGGCATAGACGCCGCAGAAAAGTCATCAACTGAAACTGATGCGGTGCTATCAGTAGTCATTTCAGTGATCGTGAGGATCTTCTGAGCATTTTGAGAGTTAGACCCCAGATTAGCTTTGAAGGTTGATGATTGCTGCGTAGCTCTATCTTTGCGATGCAGTGAAGTCTTAAAGACTTCAGTGACGGATTTCTTCCAAGTCGCTATAATCGAGGGTCCGCAAGCACTTGCATATGCGCCCGTAGCTCAGCTGGATAGAGTAACTGGCTTCGAACCAGTTGGTCGGGAGTTCGAATCTCTCCGGGCGTGCCATCTTCTAAAGCTAACCACTTGAAAGACTTCGAAAACTTCAGAGTCTTTGGAGCAAGGGTGACCAAACAGTAGACTACGTTTTCGAGCATCTAGCAGGACATTCTTTGATTCGTTGTATTTAAGTACATTTGTTGTTGAACTTTAAGCTCAAGTCCTATTATTCTTTCGGTTCCTTTAATACGTTTACTTCGATAACTCTAAAAATGAGGCAGTAACTAATGAAGAGTAAATTTTACGGTTATGTAATTTTAGTTCTACTTTTTATACCAACAGCGACAACATTGGCCCAAAATGAAGAGAGCCTGATGACTTATGATCTGGCCACAAGCGCCATGGATGCCGCTGAGACTTATGCACGAGAGCAGGGGTGGAACGTAACGATACTGATCACAGATCAGAACAACAATCCGGTGATGCTGCGACGTATCGATGGGGCTGGTGGTCGTACTTTTAACTTCGCAACCGCCAAGGCATTGGTCGTCAACGAAACTGGTCTCACCTCTGGCGAGTATGGCCGCAGGGTGGAAGCAGGCGATATGGAAGAAATTGAGGGTGGAGTCACATTTGCAGGCGGGGTTCCTGTTTACCGCGCCGGCCAACGAATCGGCGCCATTTCAACCAGTGGTGTTAGAGCAGCCCAAGATGAAGAGGTCTCCATTGCTGGTGCGGAAGTGATTGGCAGTATTTCAAATTAGACAAGCATTAAAAGAAAGGCTAACAGAGGGGTTTGATCAAAATGCAGGATCGTACTTTTGCTCCGATTCTTTTGATTGAAAAATGAAGTGACTACTATCAGCCTAGTTGGCGGCGGTGTCTGAAATAGGTATTTTTGTAAAGGAGACAAATTCACCCATCATGGAAAAGATTAGCTCAAGGCGCTGTTTTCCTGCGCTATCGAGATACGAAACTATCCAATTCTGAAGCCCATTTACTCTAGCAAGTTGAGCATTCATTGCTTCCTGCTGCGCCCACGTCGAGGTTAACTGACCCTCTTGAATCAATTCTGCGATTTTGATCGAGGCAGCCTCTATCGCCGATGTTTGATCGAGTTGTTCAGCATGTTTGTGCCCTTCATGGGCCATGATTAATGAAGCCAGGAACAAACTGCTAGTTATCAGTATTAATTTCACCAACAATTTCATTATGGTTCTTCCTGCTAAATTGGTCTTATCGGTAACTTAATTTAAACCAATAATGTCGTAATTTCCTAACGTTTTTAAACTTATGCTAATGTCTTCGCCTGAATCGTTGCGCCAGTACCAGCCGTGGGATCCGGCGAAAGGCACTGTGACGGAGCCGCTCATTTCATCAACAGTAGCTGCCCCATAACTCTCAAAATAGCCTGTAGTATCACCATCAGGCTCTCCATGCATATCAAAATACAGAGACGAAGTACTATTCCATTCATAGTTAAGATTGGAATGCGTGTAAAGGAAAAACTTGTACTCTAAACCGTCATTTGCTGGAACTAGTATCTCTATCTCGTCCTGACGAAATAGCAAATCGCCTTCGCCAGGTCGGCTTATTACCTCAGGATTAGCATCTTCAGCTCTTAATGCATTTAGCCCGAGCATAGAACCTACACCGGTAAGATCAACTCCGAACTCGGCAGGCAACACAATAGTGACGAAAACGGTTAGTGCGATTAGTAGCGATAATGCCAAAGCTTTAAATAATTTGGCTGTTGATTGGATTGGATGTTCGATTTCACTCATAAATTAGGATCTTTACAATTCAGCAAATTCACGAAGTTACATAACTAGATAGCTGATAAAATGTTAACAAGAGTCCTCCGCTCATTAAAGTGATGTTAGTTGCCACAGAGAATTGCAAATAACTGGAATAACGACGCCAGAAACTCAGTGCTAATACTATAAATATCAACGCGAAGAACTGGCCAATTTCCACGCCAACGTTAAACGCAATTAGATTCTGCAATAGGCCTTCACGGGCGAATTCAAATTCCTGCAGTTTGGTAGCAAGACCGAAGCCATGGAACAGTCCAAAAATAAGCACAGCAAACTTTGTATTAGGTTGATAGCCCAATAAGCGCTTAAACCCACCCAGATTGTCAAAGCCTTTATAAATAATAGATAAACCGATTATGGCGTCGATCAGATAAGCATTAACTTTAATATCGAGATATACGCCGGCTAATAGTGTGATGCTATGACCAAGCGTGAAGAAGCTGACGTATATCAGCACATCCCTGGCTCTATAAAGAAAGAAAATTACACCAAGCAAGAAGAGTAGGTGGTCATAACCGGTAACCATGTGTTTTGCACCGATATACATAAACGGCACTATCGCTATCCCATCGTTATCCATGAGGAACTGTTGCGTTCCCTCATCGACGCCATGTCCAAATGCGATTCCAGGAAAGACGCTTGCAGCGAGTAATAAAAGTAGCCGGCTAGATATATGTTTCATACAAATCTTTACAATTGCCCATGATTAAAGGGGAAGAATATTGGCTGAAACCTCCGAATTAGGAAATTTCAACTTCACCACCGGGGCCGAGTGCTGACGTAATCTGGATCATCAGTAAGTTGCATGACTTCACCACTGTGAATATGAAGCTTGAAAATTTCCCAGTTACCGGTTCGATCTGATTCGAAAAGCAGCCATTCGCTATCCCGCGAAAAAAAGGGGTGGCCGTCATTGGCTGGGGATTTTGTGATTCGTACTGGCATGGCATTGAGTTCGTTCAAGTCGAGTATTAGGATATCGTCCTTTTCTCCTCCAGTAGTCGAATTGGTTTGCCAAGCCAAGAAATTTCCATTCTGAGAAATTGTCGCTCTCCGATTTCTATACTCCCAATCAGTAATTTGACGGTCGGTTCTGTTTCCCTGTTTATCAAACTCCGACAGCACTATTGCAATTCTCCGACCCGATTGTTCCCCGGGTGGCTTTTCATTCTGGTATACCACTTTGCTTCCAGCACTCATACCATTGCCGGATCTACTTCTAAGCTCAACGGGATCGACTACGATCTTCAGATTTCCAAGCTCCGTTACCAGCGAACGATTACGACCGCAATCCCGATTGTAGGTTAGATCTTTATCGTCCAGAGATAGCGTCGCATGGTGAATGGCGCAATCAGCCTGTTCACGAATTACAATGCGCTCTTGAGTCTGCAGGTTTTCCTTATACAGACGCGCTTCACCTCGTCGGCCGATCTCGGCATTTTCGAATTCAGCATAAATCACATACTGAGCATCACTGCTTACTGAGGGATGATCCAAATGTTTTGCGTTTAGTCCGCGTCCGGGATGTCTCAGTAATTTGAGACTACTTCCATCCGACTCCATCACCCATATGCTCGCTCCTCCATAGAATCCGGGAATATCAGGGGTAGCAGCATTTGTTTCGGTATTTTCAAAGCGTTGAAATACCACAGGATTTGAATAGGTGGATTGATCAGCAGTCATGTTGTCGATATCAATTTCCTGTCCATAAGAAACATAGGCAAGCGACATTAGGAAGGGTGTGGTGATTAGTTTCTTCATGTAGATACTACCTGCAGCAGATGAATCCCTGTGACTATAAAAGAGAGGGGAAAGACAAATATTTCTATGCCTTATATACTGTTCCTGACCAGGTTAATGTCTCAAGAGCCATATGACTCTCAGAGTAAACTTCACCATCTCTTGAATCTCGACCTCTCAATGTTATTTTGATTCTGTGGTTACCGTCTTTCTGCCAAGTTCCTTTTTGTAATCCTATTATGCGAGTTCCATCCGTCAACATACCTTGCCCTGCCATACTAATTTCCCCGGATTCTGCATCTGGGTCATTTATGTTATGCGTAAAAGTGGTAGTAACAAAAGCAGCCCCATAAATCTCGTGATCGGACTCGGTCGCCCAGTTTACGTCTACAACTAAGTTGTCACCGTCTTGCCTCTGAGAACTGCTTTGGAATTTAAGTTCAAAATCAGATATTTTTTCACTCATTTTTATACCTCTTAAAAATTTTATTAAAAAATTAGTAAATGCAGTCTTCATAATTTCTTGACTCAAAATAGAGACCGCTGCGATTTTTTTAGTTAATACATTCGTTCCTTGGTGTCATTTTCGATGCCGTCATCGAGCTCTTGACTCATATCTTGATCCAGGTTCAGGTGATCCGACATTAGCTGAGCCAATGAGGGTGCATGTTCTTTGGATTTATAGTCTACATCCCAGAGTTTTGATCGGCGATAGGCTTTTGAACAGTGTCCAAGTGCCTCTTCGACGGCTACTACTATACAAAGTTCAGGTAGCTTTCCGTTAATAGGAAATAGTTCAAGAAGGTCCGGATCGGTTGAGATGATCGCGGAGCCATTGATCCTAACAGTCTCGAGCACATCAGGAATCATAAATAAAAGAGACATCTTGGGTTGGTTAATGATGTTGATTACACTATCGAGACGTTTGTTTCCTGGTCTTTCGGGAAGTACTAGGGTTTTTTCATCTTTAATATGCACCCAACCAGGAGGGTCGCCTCTCGGACTGACGTCGCTGGAACCGTCAGGCGCGTGAGTTGCAAGAGCCGCAAATGGCGACATTTCAATATATTTCTTGATTGAAGGGGTTAATATGGCCGTACTTTTAGCTACAACGAGCGGGTGTATGGGGTCCCCCAAGAGTGCTCTGAGTTGATCTTCGGAAGTGATCTGGTGCTCTGTCATACATCCTCCTTGCTTAAGTTTTATCCTAGCCCTGCTAATGATCTTAATAAGAAGCGTTCAATGATGTTGCTAGCATCAGGCACAGCAAAGACAACTAGCACGACTAAGGCTAGAAAAATAGCTAATCCCATATATGAAGATTTCACCTTATATCTCCATTTATTTCTTGATTGTTTGGTGCCAATTCGAAGAGCCAAAGCTCCTCGGCTTCAACCTCAGCAGGCGTCATCGTTACTGGATACTTTTCGGAGAAAGCCTGAGTAACGTCATTCACGATCGGGCCTGATTTTATCCGGATAAGATTACGCTGATATCTTTTACCATCAATACGCATTATTGCTCGACCATCTCGTTCAGCTTGTTCTGGCCATCTTTTCCATAGACGTTGGCGAATTCCACCCATGTAATTTGAATTCAGATATAACTTACCGTTATGCTCCACGATCCAAAGAGTTCTTGAACGGGCGGGGCTCATCAGTTGTAATTCAAAAGTTCTAATGTTGCGAACGAAACTCCAGTCCGGTTCTTGGCCAGTCATCATTTCTCCAGAAATAAGCGGGCCGCCGCTGAATAACACAGAAGGGCCATCCGAGAAACTTGTTTTTATTGCAAGAGATCCGAATAGTGTTAGTGGGACTAAAGTTATAGTCAGGCATACAAACAGCAATTTTTGTTTAATACTTGTGCTAAATTTAATCATTATTTTATCCGCAGAGCGCTCTATTAAGACAACTATTCCAAAATTACGGGTTTATAAACAGCCACATTTGCTACAACTGATCATTCTAAATAAAGTCTTTCCGCAATAAAACTTACTCTCTAGGTATTCGAGGAAAATATTCGAGAGACCCGTCAACTTGACTCCAAACAGGAGCACTTTCAGGGCAATGATTTGATAAGGGTTTAAAATGATCTTTATGGTCTAAAGCAAAGGCATTAACGCTAGCTAAGCCAAGTTCATCAATCTGCGCCCATATTCTGCTTCCACAATCCGGGCAAAACCGTCGTGAATTTACCCTTCCCGAATCAGCGGCAATGTCAAATACTTTCGGTTCACCTTTAATCAAGATAATACTTTCTATTGGCACGCCGTAAGCCGCAAAACATGCTGCGCCACTTATTGCCTGACAGTCTGTGCAATAACAAAGCAGTTGATAACTTGACTCCGATGTAGTTCGAAATCGGATGTTGCCGCATAGGCAACCTCCTTCTATTGTTTGTGACATTTTTTATCCTCTTAATGAGTTTTTGGCATCTATCCATATAGTACGAACTATATGGAGGAAAAATTGAGCTTCTAGCTATTATGTTGGATGTCAAATTCAAAAACGATCGAAAATTAATCAAATCAACCTAATTGGCGGGCTACTATATCGGGCTAGTACCGGATATTTCTGTGTAATATGATCTACTCGCCACGACGGCAATCTGTTGCGCATAAATATGAGGTAAGCCTATGCTAAATCGTCGCGAGTTCCTGCTTTCATCTTTGGCTACACCCTTAGTTCTGCCGAGTTCTATTATTCAAGCACAAACCGCTGCTTCAGGAAAAATGCTCTTGGCCATGCATCAAAACACGTCCCGTGCGGCAGGATTTCGAGGATCCCTGGAAGGCTGGTCTCGTGCCGGCATCGAGTATGTTGAGCTCAATGATACAGCGCTTGACGGTTTTCTCGAAAATGACACGCTGACCGGCGCAAGCAATCTGCTTAATGATCTTGGCTTAACCCCAGTCTGTGCGGCGGCGGCGTTACCCGACCTCTGGATTCCAGGACCTGCTCGTGAGACATCATTAGAAGCATGGCGCATGCGTTGCGATCAATTCGCGAATCTGGGTTTGGAGAAAATCTATTCGCCCGCAGTAACGAACCGCCCTGTAACATTGGAAGATTATGCCGCTACACCGGAAGCCATTCGAGAGGTAGCAGAAATCTCTAGCGAATACGATCTCACTTGTATGATTGAGTTCTTACGGACTTCAACCCATCTCGCTACTCTGCCAACTGCGCTTACTATGATTAGGGCTGCCGATCATCCAAATATTCGGCCCATGATCGACTTTTTTCATTTTTGGTCTGGATTAAGTAAATTTGACGATCTGAATATGCTTGAGCCGGGCGAGCTTGCTCATTGTCACTTTCAGGACTTGTTAGATGCGCCAAGAGAGCTTACGGATAACAGCTACCGCGTTATACCTGGTGATGGCATCGCACCTCTAATCGCAATTATTCGCATGCTCGCAGAAAAGGAATATAACGGCGCGCTCTCAGTCGAATTGTTCAGACAAGAACTTGTTAACGGCGATCCCTTTGAAGTAGCCACAGAAATAAAACAAAAAGCTGAAACGGTAATGGGCGCGGCTCAAGTTTTGTAGGTGTAAGATACATAGGTGAAGAGATAAAAGCTCTGAATTAGTGCGCCTATAATGAATATAAAGATGCGAAAAGCAGTTTTCAGTCGTAAGTGTATTTAACTAGGTATTAGTGCAGACTAAACAAGCGGGATAAGTTTTCTTTATATTTGAAAAGGAAAGATTAAAAAGGGATAGCTGACACATAATTGTTGTACCAGTGCTTAGAAAAAAGATTCTTTGGAATACTATTTTGCACTTTTCAGCGTTAATGCGAATGTCACACCATTATCGCGCTCAAGCAGTTTCAGATCTCCGCCCAGCATGCGCATATAATGGCGTGAAATAAACAGCCCTATGCCCTGATTACTACCTTCTTTCTTCGAAGCCATATTGCTGTCGGTATAGCGCAGATTAAATACCGTTTCCATCTTATCGTTAGGTATGGCGGGCCCATCATTGGATATCAAAATCTGACATCCTTCTTCACTTCCCTGAACTTCAACTTTGATAGGAGACTCTTTGCTGGTTCGAAAACGATCTGCGTTGGTAATAATATTGTCCAGCACCAACCAAAGTAGTAATCCACGTATCTCTATGTCAACGTTTGCGTTGGACTTTAACAATACATTGCTAACATCTTCTTTGTTGTCGATATACTTCTTCAAGTATTCAGAGATATTGACTATAAATACTTCATCTGAAGAACTCTGTACTGCCTGATCAATTCGTAGAATAGCCTCCAATGCAGTATCGATACGAGCAATATCAATACTGTCGGAGTATTTGTTTTTCAAGTTGTGAAATGGCGATTTAATCTCGTGCGCGATAATAGAATTGATATTGCGATCCCGCTCGGATTTCAACTGCAATTCAGCTGCTAGCTTGCGTTCCCGGTTGAGTTGTTTACGCATTTTTAACAATACGTAGCGGAACGCTTTTGCAACCGTACCGATCTCGTGTCTTGATTTCACATAGGGAATATCAATTGGCGTTTCAGGATCCCAATTCCTGGTCTTAATCAGTCCGGCAGTGAGATGCACTAATGGCCTACCCAATAACAAATAAACAACTAACACAGCAGCTAGTAAGGCAAGGATGCTATAGCCCACGATTGGCAACATGGTGTTCAAGTAATTTACGGGAGTCACTAAATTAATTTCTGCACTGCGCTCATAACTTAGCCAAATATAGTTTTGAGGAGTTGCGCAGTGGCTGCTCGATTGATAGCCGAAAAGCGCTCGGGCGACGGAGTCTTGAATTGCTGAAGATGGTTCAAAAGCCAAAGGCTCTGAATCTATAAATGAAGTGCTTCCACTAAAACAGTCGCAGGGGCCAGTAGTTGGGCAGCGGCCGAAGTAGACAGACTCACCGCTATCCAATACACGATGCAGTGCATTTACATTGGGTCCACGACTGGTGCCTCTAGTGTTTTCAGTGCTAATGCCTTCGTTGCCGAGGCTAGAGTTTCTCGAAAAATTTATCAGTACCGCATGTGTCCAATCTTCAAATGCTTCACTACTGATTGGGCGCGGACATTGCTCTCTGCTAGGGAAAGTTGCGCAGGCCTCCATTTGCAAGCGTAAGCGTTGTTTCGGTTTGCTATCGAGACAGCGCTGGCTGGGATCCACTGGCTCCCAGAATTCGGCATAAATACTGTCTTCTCTTGAGTCGCCACGAGTACCCAAGCGCTTAATGTCTGTCATTCCAAGGTGGTCAACATCCAGACTCCAACTCTTGTTTCCACCAGGTGTGGTTAAAGCTAGAGTAAATACGTCATCAGGATCTTTACCATGCAATCCTTGAGTACAGTAATCAATGTAAAAGAACAGGTGATCGACGTTTCGTTCCATTGAAACGAAATAGGCAACACAGATCTCAAAACGCTTAGGGTTTTGCAGCTCACCAAATTGCTGAAAGCAATCTTCTGATGGTTGTACGTTGGTATTAGCGCCATGTAATGAAATATCTTGTGGTCTAACTCTCGCGGCTCGTATGCGTCCGCTATGCAAATTTAAATCGACGATGTCGATCGGGTTGGATTCATCGAATAGCAGCTGCTGAAAATCGGCAATTTTGGCATCACGGTCTTCAGCTTCCGTTTGTTGGAATGCCATCCACGCTGCAAAAAACGCAGGCGTAATAGATAGAATAAAGAGGAGTATGATTACTCCGCGAAGGCGAGGGAAACGACCGAGTAGATAGCTTTTCATAGCAAACCTATTTATTCCAATTTTTAACAGGCCCTTAATAATTCTTACTTACTCGAATTTGCGGCCAATTTATCATGCGCTTATTTTTATGTTTATTCTTCAAGCCAGCTGTACCCGCCTCCTCCAGGCCTGGTTTTGATTGGTAAGGCGGCATCGCTTGAAACAAATTGACGGAATTCTTTTCTCAGTTCTGCGATATGGACAGCAACAGCTTCTGTCGTTGGTTTTAAAGTTGGCAGTGCTTCTTTAAGTTTTCTTATCTCTACCGGATTAGGAGAATTTTGTGCAAGTATCACCAGCAAACGCATTTGCGTTAACGTGCACTTAATTTCGTTTCCTTTCCAGGTTGAGCTTCCAGTTAAAGGTGAGAGTCGGAGAGAACCAATTTCAGTCGTCATGCCATCCAGGATGGGATTGCTTGGTGATTTAGATTGCAATTGTAATCCCAAGCGCACTGCACGTAGATAATCAGCCGCCGAATGAGGTTTGGAAAGCGTATCTACAACTTTTAAAGCGCGCATAAAGCCTTCCACTTCAGAGCTGAACTCTCGACCTGACACTACTATAACCGTGGAGCGTAAATCTGGGCTCATTTCGGTAAGCAAACGAATGCCCCCG
>Ga0310344_10004381_pt1 | contig 10498 bp, 10 predicted proteins | sample HC15DNA20200_MG_FD_203801 | JGI IMG/M metagenome (GOLD analysis project Ga0310344, IMG submission 203801) | Marine microbial communities from station ALOHA, North Pacific Subtropical Gyre - HC15-DNA-20-200_MG | ecosystem: Environmental > Aquatic > Marine > Oceanic | place: Pacific Ocean: North... | reverse complement strand
GGCCTGCAAATTGGCGCGGCAGCATTAGGATTGCCTTGGGAGATACTTGGCGTTCTTATTGGCACTCCGGAAGAATCGTTTGCCGATGTAGTGGGCTGGTCAAACAATGCCCTGAAACACATGGGCTTCGACCAGCGCATGGCTTGGGAAGATGTGGTGCAGACATCCGATTACATCGGCCCTGGATATGGCCATATAAGCCCTGCCTGTACAGAGGCGATACAAATGGCGGCCGAATTAGAGGGTCTACTTCTCGACCCCGTCCATACGGGTAAGGTGATGGCCGGCATTATTGATCACGCTCGGTCCGGCGTCATTCGTCAGGGTCAGACAGTATTGTTTATCCATACAGGCGGGCTGCCGGACCTGTTCTACTTCGCCGAGGAGCTACAAAGGTCCTACTAATCCAGCACTTCGGATGAGGCGAGAATTCCGTCAGCTCCTATGCCGCCGAAAGTGACGATCCGACCATTCGACAGGAGCAAAGTGAAGTGGCGATAACGACCGATATTAAGGGAGCTGCTGGTGCTCCACGTGCCGGCAACTGGGTCGTAGATTTCGCTCTCTGCAACGTTGCCTAGTCCTCCGGTCACAAACACTCTTCCGTCTTGCAGAAGGGTGGCTTTATGCTCGGCTCTTGCAATCTCGGTCTCACCTGCGTTGGACCACGCATCGGCAACTGGATCATATAGCTCTGCGGTCATCTTCTTACCTCTGCCTCCTATGACCAGAACCCGGCCGTCCTCCAATAACGTAGCCGTGTGGAAGGACCTAGAAACCGTCATTGGCGCCGCCTCAACCCAAGTGTCGGCGCTGGCGTCATAAATCTCCACAGTCTTGGAATAAGGACCGTCTTCCTTGCCGCCACCAGTCACTAGAACCCTGTCGTCTGACAGCAAAGTAACGGTGTGATTGATCCGTTTTTCAGACATTGGTGCCGCCTCAATCCAGGTGTCGCTGCCGGCGTCGTAAATCTCGCTTTTCTCAAGAGTACCGATCATTTTGCCGTCCATCTTGCCTCCGATTACCATTACCCTGCCATCCGGCAGCCTGACAGCTCCCATACCATCACGGGTTCGAGCCATGGGCGCAACGGTCGTCCATGTACCTTGCGTTGGATCCCATATCTCTGCGGTGTCAGTCGTAAATTTAGTTGGCAACAGTCCGCCCGCCACCAATACGCGACCATCCTCTAACTCCACCATGGCAGGAGAGCGGCGACCCTCCGACATCGAACCGGTCGAGGTCCACTCTAGGGTCTCGGGGTCGAGGAGCTCTGCTGTCTCGTGCATAGTTGCAATCAAAGTGCCAATACCCAAGCCACGTCCTCCCGCGGCTAGCACTCTACCGTCGCTGAGCAAGAGGGCAGCATACCGCTCCCTCTTCGCCATCATGTCTGAAGCGGTGACGAATTCGCCTAGATCCATAGACACCTCAACAGCATCCTCAATGGGAGCCTCATCCTGAGCGGAAACGGAAGAATCTTCTCTTGGTTGCCCAGCCTCAGAATCGGAGCTTGTGCTTTCAGAAGAGCAAGCTATCGCAAGTATTGTGATTAATAATCCTATTAGTATTGGCTTAAACATATGACTACCCTCTTTCTTATATTAATAACTAAAGTTAACAATATTTACTATTTTGTATCGGGTTTCGCCTTATGTTAACATGCTCGCGCAAGTGAATCTTTTTACGCTAATGTTTGGTTAAAACTCAGTATTCTAAATAAGAAATGGCTGACCCGATTTACCAGAGAGTTCACATTCTGGCTTCGGCGACAGCCACATAACTAATCCTACACCACTTTTTAAAAGAATTAGACGTTAAATTAAGCTGATCCCCGATTGAAACTCAAGATTATGAGGTACTTGGCTGATTCCGCTTTACGATGTTATAGTCTTTGAACACTAATATTAGGAAATATGTTATGAATGCCAAACAGATTAGAGACTTATACCCTATAACGAAAGAAAGAGCATACCTCTTTAGTGGCGGCCTGGCTCCAGTGTCCGTTCGCCATGAAAAAGCTATGAAGAAGCATATGGATTGGCTCTCAGAAGACCCTGATGATATGTACGTTAATGGCTTAGACGCTGACGCCTCGGATTGCCGTCGTATGTTCGCACAACTAACAGGATGTGATGAAGGCGAAGTAGCTATTGTTGAAAGCACATCTGCTGGATGTAATATAGCTTTTGATTTGATCGACCCTGTTGCTGGGGGCAATGTTGTTTTTGATGACTTCTCGTATCCTTCGAGCGTTTTTCCATGGCATTTACCTCCACATGAGGCCTTAACTAAAAGATTTGTACATGCGAGAGAGGATGGAATTATCCATTTGGAGGATTTTGAACAAAGCATCGATGACAACACAGTGGCTGTATGTATATCACACGTTACACCGATTGAAGGATTTAAACAGGACATCAAGAAAGTTGCAGAAATAGCTCATGCAAAAGGAGCATTAGTAATTGTTGATGGCGCGCAGTCTGCTGGGGCAATGGAGATAGACCTGCATGATACTGGGGTGGATTTTTTCGCTACTACCGCTATGAAATGGTTGCTTGGGGCTGCTGGAGTAGCATTTTTGTATGTTGCTAAACGTCACCATAGTAAAAAACCTACGAGAGCCGGATATGCAAGCACACACAGCTTCGACATACACGATTTCAAGCTGAAAGATAATGCACAAAGATTCGAATTAGGGATGCCGAATTTGCTTGGATTAGCTTTCACTAAACCAGGCTTAGAAATCCTCGTAGAAACTGATATGAGTGTAGTAGAGCACCACAACTTGGATTTGAGTGGGTATGCAATTGCCGGCATGAAAGAATTAGGAATCGACGTGACTACCCATGATGATCCAAATTATAGATTAGGGGTGATTTCAGCACGGCATGAAGCAGCAGATGAGCTTTGGAAGCATTTACATAATAATAAAGTTGACACCTATTATCATGGCGAAATATTTAGAGTAGATCCGCATATTTTCAATGACCGAGATGATATAGATATGCTCCTAAAAGGTATAGATAGTTTCGTTAAGTAAATTTAAAAAATCAACAATCAATAATTTGCTGTGTTTGCATACAGTAAGATCAAAACTGCAAAGATACAGCCAAAACACTAAAATATAGATATGTCGCAAGTTATGACGGTTACAGGGCCTATCGAAGCTAGCAATCTTGGATTTACCTTGATGCATGAGCATCTTCTACTTGATTTATTAAAAGATAGCTGGTCTGTGAATAATCTTTTATATGAGCCAGAGCTAGCATATCTAGAGGTCATGAGATACAAAGATGCTGGCGGGGTGACCTTAGTTGATCAGACTAATCGCGGTTTGGGCCAAGACCCCGTGGCAGTAAAAAAGTTAGCTGAAAGAACCGGCCTTAACATAATACTTGGCTGTGGTTGGTATCGCGAACCCTACTATGAACAGTATTTAAATCATTGGTATGTAGATCAGATAGCAGAGCAGATGATTTCTGATATTACTGGAGGTATCGATGATTCGGGTGTAAAGGCAGGAATAATTGGTGAATTAGGAGCTCATGAAAAATGGGTGTCCCCAGTAGAAGAAAGAGTTTTGAGAGCAGGGGCTAGAGCTCATCATAGGACAGGTCTAACAATTGCGACTCACGGAACCAATAGTCCAGTAGCCTTAGATCAACTTGATATTCTGAACGAAGAAAAAGTTGACTTAAATCGTGTTGTGGTTGGGCATTGTGGTAGCTGGCCATATCCCGAGTTTCATGAAGAGATAATAAAAAGGGGCGCGTGGCTTTCATTCGATAACTTGTCCGATACTAACCCATATGAACTTAAGAAATGTTTAACATTAATTAAGCATTTATTAGAAGCTGGAAATTTAGATCGAATTTTATTGTCACACGATGTTTGTTACCGAACTCACTATGAATCTTACGGGGGTTGCGGGTATGACTTTATCTCAACTAGGCTATTGACTCATTTAGTGGGTATTGGATTCAGCGATGAAATGTTTCATCAGGTTATGGTTGATAACCCAAGAAGAGCTCTCACGGGAGACTTGTCTTGATTACTATCGATACAGTAACCGGCCCTATTTACACAAACGACCTTGGCATTACTCTGCCTCATGAACATGTCTTTATAAATCATAAAAGAGACAATTGGATGGGGTCGAACATTTTGGATGATCCTGTTTTGGCTGAAGACGAATTAACCAAGTTTAAGGACTTGGGTGGTAAAACTTTAGTGGATCAAACATCACGTGGGGTCAACAGAAATATCCATGCTTTGAAAAACCTGTCCGAGCGAACAGGAATTAACATCATAACAGGAACAGGATGGTTTAAAGAGGCCTACTATGAATTGGATTTTCCGAAAACTAAGGTCGATCAATTAAGCGAGATAATGGTTAAAGACCTGACCGAAGGAATTGATGACACAGGTATTAAAGCAGGCATTATTGGTGAAATAAACGTTAATGCGAGATGGGTAACTCCATTCGAGGAAAGAATGCATAGAGCCGCGGCGAGGGCTCAGGTTAAAACGGGGAGAACTTTGGCCATTGCTGGCACCCATATTTCAACGGCAAATGATCAGCTGGACATATTAGAAGATGAAGGCGCAGACTTGAGAAAGGTCATTGTTAATCATATTAACGGGAGCTTAAATGATGAGTTTTATTTTCGAGTAGCTGCGCGAGGCTCGTTTGTTTGTATGAACACCTTTCCCGTTAAGTCAGAAGATCTAATGTCAAGACATGTATCTATGTGTATGAACATGGTCAAGAAGGGCCTAATCAAACAAATCTTAATTTCAAATGGAGTCTCGGTAAAAAATCATTTAACCGCTTATGGGGGCGGCGGTTATGTGTATGTAATTTCAACACTCCGTGATCAATTGATAGGGCAAGGGATGAATACAGATGATTGGGATACAATCATGCAGTCGAATCCAGCGAGGTGTCTCGCTATTGAATAGTAATTTACAACAAAACTCAGTTATGACAGTAACTGGCCCTATAGCTGTAGAACAAATCGGATTTACACTAATTCACGAACACGTTTTCTTGTCTATTTTAGCCGATTATCTTGATACTAATAGAGTTCTTGATGACCCTGATTCCGCTTATGTTGAATTGATGCATTATCGAAATTCTGGCGGGGTTACTTTGGTCGATCAAACAAATCGTGGTTTAGAACAGCAACCAAGCGCAGTATGTGAAATTGCAAAAAAGACAGGCCTTAATATCATATTGGGGTGTGGATGGTACAGAGAACCGTTCTATGATCAGAGCTTATACCGTAGCAGAACCAACGTTATAGCGGATGAGATGATTAAAGACCTAAATCAGGGGATAGATGATACGGGAGTACGAGCGGGGCTTATTGGAGAGTTGGGAGCGCATGAAATGTGGGTGTCACCGGTCGAGGAGCGTGTATTGAGAGCCGGTGCTAGAGCGCATCTCGAGACTGGTGTAACGATAGCAACTCATGGACTGTTTTCGCCTGTTGGCCTAAAACAATTAGATATTTTATCTGAAGAAGGCGTTAACCCGAATAGAGTTATTGTAGGCCATGCTCATGATTATCCTTATCATGAATACCATATCGAGATCGCTAAAAGAGGTGCATTTATATCATTTGACGGAATGCAGGATGAAAACCAGTTTCTATTACAAAGAGACCTAAAAAATATTAAAAAAATTGTTCAGGCTGGATTTATTCATAAATTGTTGCTTTCACACGATGTATGCGTTAATTCTCACTACAAAATGAATGGTGGCTTTGGATATAATTTTATTTCTAGCAGACTCTATCCATACCTAGATGAAATTGGTTTAAGCAAAGAACAGTTTCATCAAATAATGGTGGAAAATCCTCGTAATGCTCTTACCGGAGTAACTTGATTTGAATTTTATAAATATACTTCGCCTGACTTTAATATTCCAATGTGTTTGTCTTTTTGGGTTTATTGCAGGCTGCTCCGTTGAGACACGAAACTATATAGAAGCGTCGGACACCCTAGTAATGGATTTCACCGTCGTTCCAGCGAAAACCCCATTGCCTACGCCAACTGCTACCCCTGACCCCGTCAAGGAGGTCCAAGAAGAGCTTGGAATAACACTTGAGCCTGGTTGGGAGTTGATGGGAGAACTGGAGTTTGGCAGATGGGGCCATACAGCGACTCTACTTCAGAATGATTCCATATTGATAATCGGAGGCAGGAAACGACTTAGTTTTAGAAGGGCATCAGTAGTCAACGGAGAGATTCTTCCGTTGGGAAGCACTGAATGGGCAACAACAAGTCGATTTAATTGGGAAAGAACTTTTCACACTGCGTCTTTACTTCCTGATGGCAGAGTTTTAGTAGCAGGAGGTACAGGGCGCGCAGTTCTAAAAGAGGGGGAAGAGGAGCCGCTGTTCAGGGGCAATAAGGATTTAAACAGTGCAGAGATATATGACCCAAAAACCGATGAATGGGAAAATGCTCCTGATATGGCTTATAAAAAGCAACTAGCTCAGGCAATAACCCTTGAAGATGGTAGGGTGATGATTATAGGGGGTAGGTCTGGTGTTTCAACACTGAATTCTATTGAAGTTTATGACCCTGAATCTAATAGCTGGTCAGAGTTGGAGCCAATGATTCAGTCACGGATGGCTCACTCAGCCGTTAAGCTTATTGATAATAGAATATTAGTTACCGGTGGAATGTCATCTGTAACCATGGGAGACACGCTATCATTAACAGAGATTTATGACCCAGTAGAAAACTCGTGGTCTACAGCTTCTGAACTGAATCGCGCTCGTTTAGGACATAGGGCTACATTGCTGCCAGACGGCAGGGTATTGGTTACCGGGGGCACAACAGTTGAAGAGGGGGATTTGCTAGGTCCTGAAACGACTGCAGAAATATATGATCCCATTTCGAATGAATGGACGTTAATAGCAACTGAACTGGTGCCTAGAAAAGATCATTCAGCTGTGCTTGTTCCTGGGGGCAAAGTTATTTTAATTGGAGGAGGAGACCCGATAGGGACTGGAGTACTTCCAGTAGAAGCCTATGATATTGAAAATGACCAGTGGTCAGTAATTAGTTATTTGCCAGAAGGACGTAATTTGTTAACAGTAACCCCTTTAAGGGATGGATCGATCATGGTGGTTGGCGGAGGAACTGTGAAGGGATATATTGCTGAATTCCCAGATCATACACTGAAATATCGGATCACCAATTAATAAAGGTTCGCAGGATTGCCGTTTAAGGAATAATTTTTCTCAATTACCGACCCGTCTAAATTTATTTGATACATTCTGACCACCGGTGCGTCCATATCCTCCAGTGAAATCAATATATAGTAGGGGTCAGTCCATCCGCTTTCTATTGCTAAGCGCACATCTGTGTCTGACGGATATGCTGCACTATGAGTGTGTGAATGGTAGAAACCCACAATACTTAAACCAAGCCGGTCAGCTTTTTTATCCGCATCTAAAAATTCTTGCGGATCCATTTGGTATCTATATGGGCTTTTTGCGGTGTTAGTAATTCTTACTATGGATGTTGCGATATCACCCCCGCCATTTTGATACATAAATTCCATCGAATCACCCACAGTTGCAAGATGTTTAGCGTCAAGGACGTTGATTTGAGTCGCTGAATTCGTCAAAGTCGTCAGAATCTTTTTTATATTGGAATGTGTGAGTTTTAAATCATCCACCAAATGAGAGTCCAACAAGATGTCCTTGAAGTCGATTGAGGATTTATTTACACATATATCCTTAAATTGATCCAATAATGTTTTGCCTAAAATGACTCCACAAGCTTCATTTGGATTTTCTGCAATACAATGATCGGTCATTTCTTTTATGGTTTGTTTAGAAAATGAAAACATGAATAATACAGATAGTTTGTTGATAAATTATTAGATAGCTATTTTAGACTTGCTGATGAGTTAACAGTCCGTCTTTGAAAGACTTTGCAGCTCCCAGAATCATTGAAATTGCTGGATCTATCTTAATCAACGTGGTGTTTATCGATAAGTGAAACTGATTTGGGTCCTCTGGGCCATCATAATCAAAAAAGGTTTTATAAAATGTAGATCGAGCCGAATCTTTCTCGTTAACAATTGTTTCTGCTTCTGCCTCATCAATGTTTTCTCGTTTACAAATACGGCCAATTCGATCTTCTTTAGAAGAGATTAATCCAATTTTCAGGACACTTTCATCATCTTTTAATATAGCTGCAGCTCCCCTACCAACAATGACAGCATTATCATTTTTAGCGATGTCAACGATTACTGAACTGAGTCCATGAATATAATCTTTATCTTCCATGTGAACGCCCTTCAGTATGGTGGCTTTTGGGAAGTCGGCATATTCGTTAATAAGGAATGCAGCGGCACCAGGTCCAAAATGAGGATCACCACCGACACCACTCATAGCTGAGCGTTCAAGAATTCTTTGAGCTAAAGAAGATATGCTTCCAATCATGGAGACATGTTTATCTTCTTTTTCTTGCATTGCCTCTACGGTTGCCCCTATTTGTTTAGCAGCATCAGACAAAATTAATCGGTCAATGTAATCGAAACCCAGTGTCTCGGCTACTGCTTTACCAATATGCCTGCCGCCAGATCCGGTCAATCCGCCTATTGTTATAATTGCCATTTTTTGGTCCTCCTATAATCATAGTTTATTTGAGGAGTATTTCAACTTTTTATATTGAATTTGTATCGTTGTCAAATTGATATTATCCTTCACATTTGACACAAACTATGTACTGGTAATTGATTTAGTTTGTTTCGACCATCTAACTCAACGAGCTCTATGATTACTCCTAACTCAACTACTGTTGCACCTAGGCTTTCAATTAACTTGGCGGCGGCAGCAAGAGTTCCTCCTGTAGCTAGCAGGTCATCAATCAAAACGATTCTATCTGATTTAGCTGCAGAGTCGATGTGAATTTCTAAAGAATCCGTACCGTATTCTAAGTCGTATGTAATGGATTTCGTTTTAAATGGTAGTTTGCCTTTTTTGCGAATGAGTAAAAGAGGTAACTCGAGTTCTTTTGCCAGAGGGGCCGCAATTAAAAAGCCCCGAGATTCAATTCCAGCGATTCCCTGAATGTTTTGGCTTTGATATCTTTCTGTAAACGAATCGATAATTTCTTTAAATCCAGTTGGATTTTGCAAAACAGGAGTAATGTCTCTGAAATTTATTCCAGGTTTAGGGAAGTCCTTAACCTCTCTGATTAATTGTTCAAATCTCATAGTTTTATTTACCCAATTACATTAGCCTCGGATATGACATTATAATGTCTCTACTTTCAGTTAGGAGATCAAAATGATAGCTATATTTGTAACTTTTAATATTAAACTCGCAAATTTGAATCAATTTATGCTGGCCAGTTATGGAGATGCAGAAGGCTCTGTTGGCAATGAACCTGGCTGTTTCAGGTTTGATATTCTGAAGGATAAAGAGGTTGCCACACGTGTCCACTTTTATGAAGTGTATAAAGATCAAGCGGCCGTTGATGCCCATATAAAATACGCGCACTACTTAAATTGGAGAGCCGAAGTGGAAGACTATTTTGAGAACGACCCACAAATAACTTTCATGGAAACAGCCGAATTTCCGATCTACTCATCAGATGATTTATGGATGCAGCAGAAACACCACATGGTGAGTAAAATTAAAAGCTAAAAGCTATTCCATTCTTGATCCGCCCCAAGCAGCTGATGTTCCAGCAGCTGTCGGCTCCACTATTACATCGATAACAGCCGGTTTTCCGGAGCTGAAAGCTCTTTCCAGTGCTGGTCTTATTTCATCGGGATCCTCTACTCTTTCACCGTAACATCCAAGAGCTTTGGCCATTTCATGAAAAGGAGTGAATCCAAGCTCACGTCCGGGTTTTCGTTGATTTGGAGTTCGTGCTGTCCAGCCCGCATTATTAGAAATAACAGTGACTACTGGGAGGTTAAACCTCACTAGTGTATCTAGTTCCATAGCATTCATACCCATTGAACCATCACCGTGTAACACCAGGTTTTGCTTATCTGGTTTGGCCAGAATAGATCCGATGCCGTAAGGTAATCCAACTCCCATTGTTCCAGTGACACCAGAATTGAGCCTATGGCCTGGAAGGTAAGTGTTTATAGACTGCCTTCCGAAATGCAGGATTTCATTTCCATCAACTGTAACTATCGCGTCCCGATCTAAAAATTTATTAATCTCGTTGCAAAGACGCAGTGGATGTATTGGAACCTGATTTGAGTTAAGTACTGCTTCCATGTTTGCAGCTTTATCTGTTTGATATTCTGATAGACCGTGAATCCAGTCAGATTCAAGCTTGCCATCGAAATCATCTTTTCGTTGGGTGGCGGCATCGGCTAGTTGAGTTAATGCCATCTTGGCATCAGCAACAATTCCGAGATCACAGTCACGGTTATGGCCGAGCTCAGATTCCTCAATGTCGATTTGAATTAATTTAGCTTCATTAGAGAATCTACGACCGTATT
>Ga0310344_10004380_pt1 | contig 10500 bp, 10 predicted proteins | sample HC15DNA20200_MG_FD_203801 | JGI IMG/M metagenome (GOLD analysis project Ga0310344, IMG submission 203801) | Marine microbial communities from station ALOHA, North Pacific Subtropical Gyre - HC15-DNA-20-200_MG | ecosystem: Environmental > Aquatic > Marine > Oceanic | place: Pacific Ocean: North... | reverse complement strand
GATTTCCAAAATGCATAGAATTTTTCTCACTAAAGTCTTGATAGAGTAACGGTGCTACTAATCCCCTAAAATTAGTCGCTCTAAAGTCTCCCATCATGTCAATTGTATATTGAGTCTCATCAGGAGTTTCATCAGGCCAACCAATGATGATTGTAGCAGCTGGGAACCAGTGATTTTCATTCATGATTTTTGCACCTTCTCTTACAACCCAACCCCATTCATCGGTTGAAAATGGTTTCGTTTTTACACCTAGATGTTTTTTAACCATGCTAGGTGCTACAGTTTCAATTCCTAAGTTAGTTGACAACCATCTACCATCACCATGCATTTCGTTAACTGCTGACATGTCGTGAAGTAATTTTGGATCTGCAGCTATTGCAGAAAATGTCATATGTGTTGTTCCAATGAAGTTTGCGCCCAGATTCTTTAGTCCTTTCCACAAGTCCATGATAGCATCATAGTTAGGTTGAAAATCTCTATTATCACATCCATACAACAACATTTCGTCTGAATGTAGCCATACAGAATCGAACCCATAATCCAAATTCATTTTCGCTTCTCTTTGTAGTCTATCTACTGGAAGGTCTTTTTTCGAACGTTTGTTCACATCACAGAAATCACATCCTCTACCACACCCTCTCATGGCTTCAATCAACGAGTTAACAGTAGGACCAGTAATTTCTGGAATGTTTTGAATGTTTTTTACAAAACAATGCATTAATTCTGGTGCATCACCTTTTTCCAAATCACTAAACAAGTCTAACGCTAACTCATCAGCCTCACCAACAACTACCGTGTCGATTCCATGAACTCTCATTCTATCAGTTTTTGCTAATTCCCATGCACCATTGCCACCAACAGCAACCTTGAAATCATATTTCTTCTTTAATTGAATAATATCAGCGCACATTCTCTTGAATTTCATTGCAACATATGATAACTTTTCAGGAGCCATTGTAGTCGTTACAGGAGCCATACCAAGTGGATCCATTACATTTATTCCAACTACTTTTGTATCAGGACCAATAGATTTTTTCAGGTATTCAGGGTTTGCAACAAACACTTCATCTTTTTTATAACCTTGATGTAACGCTGCCTCAATTCGTCTAAGACCAACTTGTGCCACTTTGGCTTCTCCAGTCACAGGATCAGTTTCCACTGCTGGACAGAATACTTTATCAAAAACCCACTCTGGTAAAACTTCGTAAGGACCACATGCAATAAAACCGTATAGAAAGTTACCTCTATAATTTGTCATTAAACTTCGATCTGCAGTAAGAACAATTCTTTTTCCAGACAATGTTATTTCTCACCTTGCAACATGATATATATCGTTTGCGAGAAAACACGACTAGAATTTTTTCTTAAAATTATTTTTCGATATAAGATTTGCAATTTTTGAAGCAATAGCTCCAGCCCCGATTCCATTATCTATGTTAACAACTGATAAGCCAAGTGAACAACTTTGTAGCATTGATGCTAATGCTGCAACTCCCTTTTCACCATATCCATATCCAACAGAAGTTGGAACACCGATAACAGGAATATTCACAGTAGACGATACTACTGATGCTAATGCACCTTCCATACCAGCTGCTACAATTATAACATCAACTTCTGCTTTGACAAATTCCTTCAAAATAGGAAATGTTCTATGTAATCCAGCAATACCAATATCATAACTTGTGATACATTCACAATTCATTGCTTCACACATCAATCTAGCCTCTTCGGCAACCGAAATGTCAGATGTACCAGCAGTAATAATCCCAACTTTTCCACCTATTTTTTTCAGATTTTTTTTATGTATCAGTAATGTTTTGGTATTTTTCCCTTTTTTGATTTTTAATTTCTTATTCCTACAATATTGTATTATTTTTTCAAAATCTTTTTTTTGTATTCGTGAAACTACAACTGAATCTGTTTTGGTTAATACTCTTTCAACTATTTTTTTTATTTCAGACAAATGTTTACGTTCTGCAAATATTACCTCAGGAACACCATTTCTGATTCTCCTCCCAGTGTCAATTTTAGCAAAATCCTCAATCTTCTCTATTGAATAAATTGACAGTAATTTTTCTGCCTTTTCAACTGAAATCTTTCCTTGACTTAAAATTTCTAATATTTCTGCAATTTCCAATTCTTATTCTAAGTAGATGTGAAGTTAAAAATGCTATTTAGATTTCAACGCCTGAAAGAGCATCATTTACACTTTTAACGCCTTTTTCAAACCATTCACTCTCTTCATCATTTAATTCTAGCTCAATAATTTTTTCAGCACCATTCTTACCTATTACAGCAGGAACTCCAATTGTAACATCCGAATGTCCATATTCACCGTCAAGGCAGGTAGATACTGGCATTACTTGTTTTTTGTCATTAACAACATTATCTATAATGGCTGAAATTGCATTTCCTGGTGCATGTACAGTTGCACCTTTTAATTTTATTACTTCGGCTGCAACATTTTTTGTTAACGTAAAAATCTCATCTAGTTTCTCTTTTGATAGTTTTTCATGCAAAAACTCTCCAGAAACTTTTGCAAATCTAGTTAGCGGAAGCATGTTTTCACCATGTTCACCAATAACTATAGCATCAATTTCTTTTCTAGGAGTATTTGTTGTCTCATGGATAAATTGTTTGAATCTTGACAAGTCTAGCATTCCACCCATGCCGAAAACACGAGTTCTATCAAAACCAGATGTTTTGTATGCAATATGTGCCATTGGGTCAAGTGGATTAGTTACAGGAATTATTAGTGAATCATCAGCAAATTTTTTGATATTTCCAACGACATCCTTCACCACACCTGCGTTGATTTTCAGTAAATCCATTCTTGTCATTCCAGGCTTTCTTCCAGCTCCTGCGACAACCACTACAATTTTTGATCCTTTCATATCTTCATAATTGTTTGAGCCTTTAATCTCAACATCAATGCCCTGTTCTGATAGCATATGATTAAGATCCATTGCTTCACCTTGTGGTAATCCTTCAGCAATATCCAGAAGTAATATCTGATCATCTAATCTCTTTAACGCAGAAAAGAGTGCAGCGTCACCACCTACTTTACCGGCACCAATAATTGTTATCACAATAAGCGCTCGAAATTTTGATTAATTAAATCTTAGTTTGAATTTTAAACAGATTTTTATGTATTTTTGATATTGATAACCTATGGTCATAATGATTGATGCACAGGTGGCAGGAGCTTCAGGCGATATGATATTATCGTCATTAGTGAGTTTAGGAGCAAATAAATCCAGAATTATTGAGGGCATCCTTACTGCAGAATCATTTTTAGAAAATTCCCAGATCAAAAGAATTGATTTCGAGTCTGTGAAAAAACATGGCAAAGTCGCAACTCAACTCATTCTAGAAGTTGACGAGAATGTTAAGGAAAGAAAGGCTACGGATGTAAGAAAGTGTATCGTTGAGTCATCAAAAAAAATCGGATTATCTAATTCAGCATTGAATTTTGCTACAAATACAATTGATACTTTGATTTCTGCAGAATCTAAAGTTCATGGAGAGTTAGAATCATCAGTTCATTTCCATGAGGCGGCTAGTATTGATACCGTTATCGATATTCTTGGTACGGCAATTGCTTTGGATGATTTGAATCTATTTAACGATGAAATACTTTGCTCGCCTGTTGCAATTGGTGGTGGAACAGTAACATTTTCACATGGAAAAACATCAAACCCAGCATATGCAATTTTAGAAATTTTTAAAGATTCTGAAATAATTGTTCAAGGTGGAACTGTAACAGAAGAATTAACAACGCCAACTGGAGCAAGCATTTTAGTCAATTTGGCAAAAACATGTTCCGAGTTTTACCCACCAATGAAGATCAATTCTATAGGATATGGATCTGGCTCGAAAGATTTTGGAGCGTTTGCTAATGTATTAAAAATTGTAAGTGGAAAAACAAAAACAAATCTCGTCAAAGACACAGTCCAGATTTTGGAAACTAATGTGGATGATGTTTCTGGCGAAGTCTTAGGAAATATGATTGAAAAAATTATGTTACATGGGGCAAAAGATGTTACAATCACTTCTGGTATAACAAAAAAAGGAAGACCAACTAATCTGGTCTCGGTTATATGTGATTCTGAATCAATGAATTCCATTTTGGAAATATTAGTTGCGGAAACTAAAACATTAGGTGTCAGAGTTCGAAGTTCAGAGCGATTTGTTGTTCCAAGATCAATTGAGCAAGATATAGTAGAGATTGATGGACATAAATTTCCAATTCACTATAAAATAGTTAGTGGTACATCTAATTTCAAAGTAGAATTTGAAGACATAAAGGCAATTTCAAATTGTTTGAATAGACCATTTCATCAGGTTGAAGAGTTGGTCAGGAAAAAAATGATGAAGAAAGATGAATAAATTTTCACATCTTCTTAATTGGTTTAATGATAAAAACAGTGTTTTAGTCTCACTTTCTGGTGGCGTTGATAGTGCATTAGTTGCTTATGCCGCTTTCCAAAAACTCGGAAAAAAATCAGTTGCAGTAACTGCTGATTACAAGACACTTTCTCAAGAAGAACTTGAAACTTCAAAAAAAATCACTTATGAAATTGGAATTCAACATATTATACTTAATTATAATGAATTAGAAAATGAAAATTTTGTTAAAAATGATAGTAATCGCTGCTTTTATTGTAGGGATGAACTTTCTGAGAATCTAATCAAGGCAGCAAAGCATCACAACTTAGATGTCATTGTAGATGGAACTCATGTAGACGATCTTGGTGACTATAGACCTGGAATTGATGCAATGCACAAAAACGGAATAAAAAGTCCACTTTTAGATGTAAATTTGTCTAAAGATGAAATTAGAAAAATATGTAAAAATATTGGATTAACAATTTACAATAGACCATCAAATTCTTGTTTGGCATCTAGAATTCCCTGGGGTCAAAGAGTTACTGCTGAAAGGTTAGCACGAATAGAGATGGGTGAGACTATAATCAAGCAATTAACAGGATTCCAACAAGTACGTGTAAGAGATTTGAATGGATCTGCGAAGATTGAAGTTGAACCAAACAATATTTCAGTACTTTGCAAACAAAATTATCTAGATCAAATAGTCGATAAACTAAAAATGATTGGATTTAGTTCAGTCACTGTTGATCATGATGGATATAAATCGGGTAAATTAAATCTCATATGACCAAAAATCAAAGTCTTGAAATTAAAGATAGCTTTGTTCTAGATGTAATTATGATTGTTGTGATTATTGCAACTACAAGAATTAATTGTACTATTGTACCAAATTCTGGAATCACCATTGTTCCAATGATTTGAATTTTAGTATCTCCATCTTTTATTGGCACATAAAGGGAACGTGATTCGCCTGTTGTTTCTATTTCATTAAACTCAGTTTGTACAGGATTTTGTTCGCTGGATGGATAAATTAGAACAATAAATCTTTCATCAAATCCATTTTCATCAATAGAATCAAGACTATTTCGAGGAATTTCAATATCTAATGCGCCATTTGTATTTGTGTCAATTATGATATCTAATGATAGTTGGTGGGGATTAAGTATGATATCCTTTACAATACCACCCTTCATGGTATAGTTAACATCAAAGGTTCCTGAATCAGGTATATCAACCTCAAAACTTGACATAAATTTTGTGCCAGTTTTTTTGAAGAATTCTACAGATATTTCGTTAGTTTCTTTTCCATATGTTGCTTTGATTATTACAGTTCCTTCATTCTCCCACATTGGTCCTGTTGCTCTAAATGTTTTTGTGAACTTCCCATCTTCTGTAACACCTATCTGTGCAACACCAACTAAATTCTTATCAAAAAATATCTGGAGAATCATATTATCACCTGCAATTACTTTCTGAACATTACCTGTAATAGTAATTACATCTCCTTCATTATACGCGGTTTTATCACTCTCAATTGTAATTTTTTGAACAGTTAAATCCTCTTGAGCAAAAACTGGAAAAATTACAACCATTGTCAAGACAAGTATCGGTAAAAGTAATTTCTCCATCACACAACAAGAAACACCATTGTATATTTATTCTTACTAACGTATAATACATGAATAAATAAAAAAATGAAAAAAAGATGAGTTTTAGAGTTTTGGCATTATGCTGAGTTTAGTCTTTGCAGAAAGGACAATTATTGAAGTAATTGCTACTGCTAGGATTATTGCTGCAATTGTACCAAATTCTGGAACAACATGAGTTCCTATAATCTCAATTGTGGATGCGTCTGCATCAAATGGAACAGTTATTGTATTTCCATCTTGGCTTGCATCATCACTTTCTTCATCGTTTACTAAAACGAAGAATGTACCATCATTGAATGGTGTGATGACATCACTTGGTAGCGTAATTGTTAATTCACCGCCATCTTCTGCGTCATGAATTGCTACAACTAGAGAGTTTCCATTTACGTTAGCAGTAACGCCTTCGACATGTCCACCACTAATACTGTAATCTACTTCACTTGCCAAGTCATGCACTTCTTCATGATGTCCTTCATCATGATCTTCATGACCTGCCATTGAACCAGCTTCAATTCCACCTACCAAATTAACATATACCACGTGGTTAAGATCTTGTGTACCATATGTTGCTTTGATTTTGTATTCTCCATCATACTTCATCATTGGGTTTGCAGTGTTGATTGTGGTTGAGAAGTCACCATTATTTTCAATTGCGACTTGATCAACTTGTACAATACCCATTGGACCTGATACAACAATTGTTACATCAGTACCTCTGGCTGTATTACTAACTGAACCATCAATTAAAATCAGAGAGCTGTGATCATATGTATCACTATCTGTAGAGAAATCAAGTGGAACTGCTTGTCCCTCATGATGGTCTGCAAACGCTTGTGAAGTCATTCCCATACTACCAACTGACACAATAGCCAGAAGTAATATGATAGGTTTAGCGTTCATCTTGTGATTTGTCGACGGTTTGTCTATTTATGTATATTTACTTTTTATGTAATAAACTAGAGTTTTGGCATCCTGTTATGTCGAAAAAATCAATGGATTTGAAGGATTTAACCATTTAGTAATCTACCTTCTTTATTCTACAGTTGCTGCCTTTTGTCTCCAAATAATGTCCCACAAAGTTCTTCAACTGCTCGTTAAACCCAAAACCCTGAGCATTTATCATCATCCCAGATGTCTCTATTACGGAAAGCATATGATCGCTGAGTTCTAGATTGAAAAAGGTCCAACCAGCCATCCCAGATACATCCTTGATTGTAAAGCCATTTTTTACATTGCATTTAGTTTCAAGATCTTCCATTGCTTTTCGTACTATGATGATCTCCTCGTCAAATGAACGAGTACTTAGTTGGAAAAGTGGTTTCATTTCTTGGTTTTCCAGTCTGATGTCCAATATTTCAATGAACACTTGATTAGTTCTTTTTTTGAATGCAACCGAAGATCTCGTTTGCATTTAGGGCAGACCGTATCCATGACATTATTTTATATGAATATAGTATTAATACTCATTTCGCTATAATGATGTATGGATGACCCAACTGGCGGCATGTGGATTTATTTCATATTCTTCTTGTTCCCACTCATACGAATACTTCCAAGGTTGATGAGAAAGCTAAAAGCAAAAAATGCTGGCAAGGAACAGCCACAAGAGTCATACCAACAAGAGCCAAAAAAGGAACGAATGTGGATGCCGAAATTGGAGAAAGAGTCATTCTTTGGGGAAGAAAAACCTGACAAGAAAGATGGCTGGTTATCAAAAGGCGATTTCAAATAAGAAAATTAATAATAAAATGTTCTAGAGAGATGACTCATGCCATCTCCCTAGATGTTGGCGTGCAAACCAAACTATGTTTACTACATTACAACAAGCCATAAACGTTTGGTATTGTTTAGAATCTGAAATAAATAAAATCTTCTGGATTTCCATCAAAAAAGAATATTATTAGAGATAGTATCACGCCTAAAATGATTCCCCAATATCGCAACTTCATATTTGCAATTGTCTGAATCAGATTTGATTTTCTATACGAGATGTAATGAAGAATTACAAACGCCACCATTAATGCTATTGGGATTTTGTGTGCCAGTATGATATCCAGAGCACCATCTAGTTGAAGATCAATTATTACGAATTTTTGTATTGAATACAACATGTGCTCTGTATCATGAACTCTAAATGGGATCCACGCAAGAAATACAAAATACTGTGTAATCAATATTGAAGTTATTTTTCCTAATCTGCTCTTAAAGAATGGATTATTGGCAAATGCTGGAAATGCCTTTTTTAGCATTTTGTGTATGGCTAGATATGCTCCATGCAACAGTCCCCAGATAACAAAATTCCAAGATGCGCCATGCCACATGCCTCCCAAAAACATCACTATGAAGAGATTTGCAAATGTTCTACTGCCAGATTTCTTGTTTCCTCCTAACGGAATATAGAGATAGTCTCTTAGCCACGAGGATAATGAGATATGCCATCTTCTCCAAAAATCAGAAGGTGATATAGCAAAATACGGTTTGTTAAAGTTCTTTGGAATTTTAAAGCCTAGAATAAGTGCAGCCCCGATTGCAATGTCAGAATATCCTGAAAAGTCACCGTAAATTTGAATGCCAAATGCAATTGCGCCTAACCATATTTCAAATGAACCAGCATTCATAGGATTAAGAAATATGGAATCTACTAACGGTGCAATGTTATCTGCAAAAAACATTTTTTTCAAAAATCCAAACGCCATAAGAGTAACTCCCAACTTGAGGTTAGGACTGTGAATTTGGAGTTGTCGTAGTTTGTGCCCTGTTTGGAAATTATCTAGTTTTTCTCTTAGTTGTGGAAGAAAGTCCCTGGCTCGAAGAATTGGTCCTGCAACTAGTTGTGGGAAGAAACTTACAAACAGTGCAAACTCTTTGAAAGACTTGCTTGGTTCTAATTTTCCGCGATATACATCTACAGTGTAGCTAATTGTTTGGAAAGTATAGAATGAGATACCGATTGGTAGGACTAAATTGAGTAGTGGTATCTCCCCTGCCATGTCTAATGAGTTTCCAAGGAAATTGAACTGCAGTATTGCAAAATCCGCATACTTGAAGAATCCAAGCAGTCCTAGGTTACCAGCGAGGCTAGAAATTAAAAGCATCTTCTTTCTTCTGAGATCTTCTGTTTTCCAGATTGCTTTTGCTATGTAGAAATCTAAGACTGTAGAAAATATCAGAAGAGATAGAAGATAGTTACTAGAAACAAAAAAGAAAAAGTAGCTTGCGATTAGGACAAAAAAGTACTGAGATGTTCTGTTTCTTACTACAACTATTGTGCCTAATACGACTACAAAAAAAAGTATGAATTCTACGGAATTGAACAGCATTATTCCTCAATCTCCTGAATTATCATTTGTGCAAAATCATCGCTAAAGACAATAGATTTTTGATTAAGTGCTACATGTGATGTATCCCTCCAAATTGAAAGTCCTTCATATTCATTGGAAAAATCATAAACTTGGACACCAAGCTCATCTTCAATATCAGATAGAATCTTGTAGAAATTTCTTTTTTCGATCTCAGGAATTTTTTCAATAACTGAATTATGATATGGTGTTGCCATAACTGCTACTTTTACATTATTTTCCTGTAATGTCTGAATTATTGTTCGAAAATAATCTAATTGTTCATTGTCTTGTGTTGTAATGATAAATTCTCTTATAGATTCTGAATCTTTATGTAATTCATCAGAACTTGCAATTTTTTCTTGGATTACTTCTGCAAAAATTGATGTGTTTGGATATGGAACATCGGTCTTGTCATCTGCCTTCGTGAGATCTATGGTAAACGATCTTAATACCTGCAGTGTAGTCAGTTTTGGATTTAATGTCTCCACTTCGGTAGTATCAAAGGGAATCAAATCAGCAACGCTAAGTTCGGTCTGAAGATTTTGTTCTTTTTCCAAACTAAAGTCTCTAAATCCGACACCGTAAATTACAATCTCAGGTTCGAGCTCCAGATCTCTTTCAATGTTTAATGATCTCTTTTTTGGTGTGTCACCATTTTCTGCCATGTTAAACACACTGTAATTTTCTGAAACAGTGGTTACTCTATCTTTGATATGGGTTGAGTTTAATTGCAGTAAATGGCTTGATCCATAAATCAAAATTTTCTTTTTTGATGAATCAAATTCTTGAGAATAAAATTTCTCCTCTGAAATTTTCATAAATGCATCATTAAACAAAAAAAATCCCGAAAAGACAAAGACAAATACAACTGTGATAACCAGGCAAATCTTTCTGTTCATACGAGCCGTCTCGAAATTTGTTTTTAACCGGTGTTATTATGGTTAATTATACTATAATCACCATGAAATGACAAATTTTTACTAATACAATTAACGCAGAGAGAGGGATTTGAACCCCCGCGTTCTTGCGAACACAGGCTCTCAAGGCCCGCGCCCTACCAGGCTAGGCGACCTCTGCAAGTTGTGATAAAATTTACTGGTTAAAATTTGTTCAGCATG
>Ga0310344_10004378_pt1 | contig 10501 bp, 7 predicted proteins | sample HC15DNA20200_MG_FD_203801 | JGI IMG/M metagenome (GOLD analysis project Ga0310344, IMG submission 203801) | Marine microbial communities from station ALOHA, North Pacific Subtropical Gyre - HC15-DNA-20-200_MG | ecosystem: Environmental > Aquatic > Marine > Oceanic | place: Pacific Ocean: North... | reverse complement strand
GTGAATATCATTCTAAATAATATGCGAGAATGCCTTATTTAGATTAGTTTTTTAGCAGAAAAATTTGCCAATGATATATGGCTATGCCGATGGATTATGACGGACTTCGTGGCGAGGATGAATCTGAAAGAACCGATAATGTCACTGATTACAAAAGGACGTGTATTGACTTTATTGAAGATATATCTGGGAGTTACTTGGAATGGGTTGATTATTACAAGTTACCAGAAGATGAAGACAAGAAAAGACGAAAGGAAATTGCCAGTATTATAGAAAGAACCAACACATGGCTTGCCAAAGTTCCACAGTCCATCAAAGCAGTAGATGTTGTGATGAATGACGGCATACAAAAGATGGCAGAAGCAACAGCTGGAAAACCATTTCAGATTGGAGTTTTTGTAAACCAAAAGTCAGATTACACCATGGCAAAACCTGGAATAATTAGTGTCAACGTAAAGGCTTCAGCGAAGGAAGGAATAAAGACAAAATTAGGATTTCATCATCAGAGTGAACGATTTCGAATAGAAACAACCGGAAAAGCATTCTTTGACGAGACAAATCTGCCAGAAGATGAGTTTGATCTAATGGATATTAATCTGAAATTAAATGCACATGAATGCAAACAGCGCGACGTTATATCGTTTACCGTCATAGTAAGTGAGATGAAAGATGGTGTTGAATTTGATCGTAGGGGTCTTTCAACAGTCATACATATTGTATAATTACTCAATAGATAGGCTGACTTCTAAGACAATTCTGGATTCTTCTTGTCGTGATTTGTCTGTATATTTTAACGATGAAATTTTTCTTGCAAGGTCGTCGTCAACAACTAGTTTAGCACTGCCTGAAAATTTTTTCCCATCAAATTCAACTTTTACTGTAGGGTTAGCAATTGCATTTTTGAGCCAATCACTATTTGGGTTCCTTCTTGAAAAATAAATCATGTCGTTGTAAGTTACTGCCTTAGCCCATACGGAATGCTCCTTTCCAGTCTTTCTTCCCATAGTTGTTAGAAGTGCTTTGAATGTAAGATTATTTGTGATAGACAAAATTTCACCCGAATGCCATAATTGCACCAAACATAGCAATAAGTACGGAGCCGCAAACTCCAGTAATATACATAATTGTATTTGCCCGCATGAAATTTCTTAGATTTTTACAATATTTATAATATAATTCGCAATGGTGTTATAATCTAAATTATACCATTAATTATGCATGCAATTAAAGTAGACTCGCTTTCAAAACGATTTCAAAAATTCAAGGCATTAGACAATATTTCATTTCAAATTGAGGAAGGTGAAATTTTTGGTTTTTTGGGTCCAAATGGAGCAGGTAAAAGCACAACAATGATGATACTTACTACACTGCTAAAGCCAACTTCTGGAAATGCATCTGTTCAGGGATTCGATGTTGTTACGCAAGCAAAAAAAGTTAGAGAGAATATAGGATTCGTTCAGCAGGAGATTGGTGTCGATGAGTATCTAACTGGTAAGGAAAACCTGATTTTTCAATCTAGAATCAGTCAGATGCCAAAGGAGCAAGTGCAATCTAGAATTGATGAAGTAATATCTTTAGTTGAGCTTGAAGAAAAACAGAATGAAGCTGCGATTACTTATTCTGGGGGTATGAGAAAAAGACTTGATATTGCATGTGGTCTTATACATAGACCAAAAGTGCTTTTTCTAGACGAGCCTACCGTGGGTCTTGACATACAAACAAGAAGAAAAATCTGGGAATACATTAGAAAAATACACAAAGAATTCGAGATGACACTTTTCGTTTCTACTCACTATATGGAAGAGGCTGACAAGCTTTGTGATCGTGTAGGGATAATTGATTATGGAAAAATTCAGGTTATTGACACGCCTGAAATTATGAAAAATGCAATGGGAAGTGACATGATTTCATTTTCATTGATTAATGGAATTGCAAAGCAGGATGAATTAATTAATAGAATTAAACAAATAGAATTTGTAAATCAAGTAACTAGAAAACAGGGCGAGATTACAATAAAGTCATCTCAGTGTTCAGAAGTAATACCTAAAATTTTTCAGACAACATCTGAAATGAATATAGAAATTGATTCATTATCGTTAAACAAACCAACACTAGATGATGTTTTCATATCATATACGGGACACAACTTACGAGATGATACCACTCAAAAATTAAACAAGCGAAAAGAATTCAATTTAAACAGGAGAAGAGGACTTTGATCACATCTGATACATATGCAATTTTTTGGCGTGAGATGAAGCGCTATAGAAAGTCAAAGAGTGGTGTTATTATCAGATTGATCCAACCTGCAATTTGGATAATTGTAATGGGAAATATTTTTGCAGGAACACAACCACTTATTCAGTCAGTTGGTTTTGATGGTGAATATATTGAATTTATGGCACCAGGCGTCATCATACTCACTGCAATTTTTACAAGCATCTTTGGTGGAGTTAATACACTTTGGGATAGAAGATATGGATTTATGAACAAGGCATTGACATCACCAATTTCAAGATCATCAATCGCACTTGGTAAAATGCTTGCAATATCTTTGATCGCCGCATTCCAGGCAAGTTTGATTTTGGGAATTGCTCTTGCAATAGGAGTTAGCATGCCACATTTATGGATGATTGGCCCTATTATGGTAATAGTAATTCTATTTTCAATTGGTTTTTCTGGAATCTCTGTTATGGTTGCAGCCGCAGCAAAATCTCAAGAAACGTTTTGGGGAATAATTAATTTTCTTGGGATGCCACTGTTTTTACTTAGTCCAGCACTTTTTCCACTGGCATTAATGCCGGATTGGATTGCATCTATTGCAGCATTGAATCCTGTAAGCTATACTGTGATATTAGTAAGGGAAATGATGTCTGGATATGTAGAAGGATGGTCCGCACTACTAAGTATCAGTATTTTGGTAGGATTTAGCGTCATAATGATTGCTCTTGCGAGTTATGTCTTTACGCGAGATGTCAATAAACCATTCTGAGTGTAAAATCGATCCTTTTTCATTCTAGGTTTTTGAAATATACGTACATGGTCATTTTTGACCAAAATTACAAAAAAACCTCACATTTGTAATCTTGAGTGTTTTTTAAAAGCATTTTTTGATGATGTTCAAAGTAGTATCCCTAGTTTTACTATTTTCAGTTTTATTGTTAGGTGTAACATTTACGCAAAATTCGTATGCAGCACAACATCCATTTGAATTAAAATGGGGTTCTTCTGGACTAGCAAAACCTGGAATGTTTTTGAATCCACAACAACTGGCAGTTGACTTGGAAAATAATATCTATGTATCAGATCATGGTAATGCACGAATTCAGATATTTGATGATCAAGGAAATTATATCAAATCATGGGGTTCATACGGTGATGGACCTGGTGAATTTTCACATCCAGCAGGAATTGCAATTTCACATGATTATGTATTTGTAGTAGATAACAAATTAAATAAAATTCAGAAATTTGACTCTTTAGGAAACTTCATTATACAATGGGGGAGTTTCGGAACTGGCAACAGTGAGTTCATATCACCAAGTGGGATTGCCGTTAGTGAAAATGAATTTGTCTATGTGGTAGATACTGGAAATAATCGTATACAGAAATTTACTTTGAATGGTGAATATGTTTCTAGTTTTGGGAAAAATTTTAACGGAGAAGGAAATCTTGTTTCTCCAAGAGATATTGCAATAGATGAAACGGGAAAACTCTTTGTGACAGATCCTGGCAATAAAAGTATTAATATTTACAAAAACAATGGTGAGTTTTTACGTATACTTGATTCCAGTGTAGGTGGGTTTAGTATATTCCCAACAGGAATAATTTTTGACGAAAATAATAATTTCTATATCAGTGATCAAAAAAATAACAGAATAATACAATTTAATGAATATGGAGTTACGTTATCAGTATTTGGAACTATGGGAGATGAGAAAGGCCAATTTAAAGTTCCAAAGGACGTTACAATTGATAATAAGGGATTTCTTTATGTAGTTGACAGTTTAGCACACCAAATTCAAAAATTCTCAACACCAATTGCATCTGAAAAATTAATTATAGAAGCAGAATTGAAAGAGCAAGAAGCCATACAAATTCAGGCTGAAGAGTCGGAATCTCTACATGAATTAGAAGAAATTAGTGAGGTAAAAATTGAATTAGAACCAGTAAAGCCAATTCCAAATGATTTCAAAAAACCGGTCATATTTGTGCCTGAGGATCTTATCATTGAAGCTACTAGTGGATTAACATTTGTTAATATTGGTCAGGCAGATGCTACAGACGAAAGTGGAATATTATCTTTATCAAATAATGCACCAGAATTATTCCCATTAGGAATAACGACAATCATCTGGACATCTATTGATGGCTCGGGAAATATGGCCATATCACCTCAAACAATTACAGTAAAGGATACAACTCCTGCAGAAATTGAACAGTTACCAGAAATTACATTTGAAGCTAAATCTGAAACACAGAATCTAATACCACTTGAAATTCCTCTAGTTTCAGATGCGGTTGGTGTAATTTCCTTAGAGAATAATGCACCTGAAGTATTTCCGCTAGGTGAAACAATCGTAACTTGGACTGCCACAGATGTGATGCAAAATATATCCACAATGGAACAAAAAATAATTTTAACTGATTCTATTTTCCCTAGAGTTGCTATTCCTGAAGATATTATTATAGAGGCAACTAGTATAAATGAAAATAGTGTATCGTTTACTGAACCTGAAGTTTTTGATTATGTAAAAATTGAATCATTATCTAACGATGCACCAGAGTTCTTTCCTATTGGTGAAACAACTGTAACATGGACAGTTTCAGATTCATCTGGAAATGTTGGTACATCTTCTCACAAAGTCACAGTGCTAGATTCAATCCCACCTGAAATTACTGTTAGTGATGTAACTATAGAAGCAACAATTCCTAGCGGAAGTGATGCACTACTTTCAATACCAGAAATTAATGATATACAAGAAGTGTATATTACTAACGATGCACCAGATGTATTTCCATTTGGTAATACTGTTGTCACTTGGACTGTAAAAGATCAATCTGATAATGAATCAACTCAAACACAAAATGTTAACGTAGTTGATACATCAAAACCCATTTTAATAACACCAAGCGATATTGAAATTGAATCAACTGGAATTGAGACTATAATTGATGATTTAGGTGAAATAATTACAGAAGACGTTTCAGAAATAAATTCTATATCTAACGATGCACCTGAATCATTCCCACTAGGTGAAACAATCGTAACTTGGACTGCAACTGATACTTCAGGAAACTCTGTTTCTGATACACAATTGATTACAGTTGTTGATACTACTCTACCTCAAATTATTGCACCATCTGACGTTATACTTGAAGCAGTTGACCCTCTTGAGAATTATGTTGAATTATCAAATGGCAGGATTTTTGATAGAGTTGAAATTGAATCTGTTGAAAATGACGCACCGGAGTTTTTCCCACTAGGTGAAACAATCGTAACTTGGACTGCAACTGATACTTCAGGAAACTCTGCTTCTGATACACAGCGGATAATTATTGAAGATACAATTCAACCAGTAATTACAGGTCCTGAGGATATCACCTTAGAAATTACTGACATATCTGGAATAACAGTTGATATTGGCCAAGCATCTGCATTTGATGATGTTGATCAAAGTCCTAACATAATTAACGACGCACCAGAATTGTTTCAGATTGGTGATACTATAGTAACATGGGTTGCTACAGATTCATCAGAGAATTCTTCCCTATATTCCCAAACAATTACTGTTATTGACACAACATCTCCCGAACTAATTATCCCAAATAGTGTTACCCAAGAAGCTGAAAACTTACTTTCAAACTATGTAACACTTGAAAACCCTCAAACTTCTGACATTATTGGTGTATCATCAATTACTAACGATGCACCTGAAGTATTTCCGCTAGGTGAAACAATCGTAACTTGGACTGCAACTGATACTTCAGGAAACTCTGTTTCTGATACACAATTGATTACAGTTGTTGATACCACTGCACCAAGTATTTCCATCCCAGAAGATGTTATAACTGAAGCAACAGGATTGGAAGGCAATATTATTGTTTTAGAAAATTCATCTGCAGAAGATAAAATTGCTATATCAACAATTACTAACGATGCACCTGAATCATTCCCACTAGGTGAAACAATCGTAACTTGGACTGCAACTGATACTTCAGGAAACTCTGTTTCTGATACACAATTGATTACAGTTGTTGATACCACTGCACCAAGCATATTGGAACCTGAAAATATTATAGCTGAAGCAACAGGATTGGAAGGCAATGTAGTTGAACTTGATCTGATAATTGCTGAGGATAATGTTGGCGTAGGCTCAATTATTAATGATGCACCAACCACGTTTGGGTTTGGAACAACAATTGTATCTTGGACAGTCTCAGATGATGCTGGTAATACTGAAACTATTCAACAAAATATTTCACTAGTGGATACAACCGTACCATCAATAATCCTACCAAATAATATTGAAACTGAGGCAGTATCTAATCATTCAAATATAATTGAGATAGGAATTGCTATTGGATCTGATAATATCCAATTAGGACAAGTTACTAACGATGCACCTGAATCATTCCCACTAGGTGAAACAATCGTAACTTGGACTGCAACTGATACTTCAGGAAACTCTGTTTCTGATACACAATTGATTACAGTTGTTGATACCACTGCACCAAGCATATTGGAACCTGAAAATATTATAGTTGAAGCAACATCATCATCAAGTAATATAGTTGAATTGAATCTACCAATTGCAGATGATGCAATAAGTAATGTTATAATTGATAACAATGCACCTGATGTATTTCCATTTGGTGAAACAATAGTAACTTGGAGTGCAGAGGATGAATCAGGTAATATTTCATACACTGATCACAAAGTTATCATAGTTGATACTTCTGCACCTGAATTACAAATACCCGTAGATATCATGATTGATGCTACATCATTACAAAGTATTGTTGAAATTGATTCGCCTCAAACTTCTGACATTATTGGTGTATCATCAATTACTAACGATGCACCTGAATCATTCCCACTAGGTGAAACAATCGTAACTTGGACTGCAACTGATACTTCAGGAAATTCTGTTTCTGATACACAATTGATAACTGTGCAAATATGTGGTAATTTACCTTCATATTATAACATGATAATGGGTACTGCAGAAGATGATTTCATCACAGGGACCAACCTACCTGATTTGATTTTTAGTAATGGTGGAGATGACATAATAATTGGCAATAATGGAAATGACTGTATTTTTGCAGGTGAGGGTAACGATATAGTGTTTGGAAATAGTGGCGATGATAATATTACAGGCGGTCAAGGAAATGACATAGTTAAAGGTGATTCAGGCGATGACATACTCAAAGGTGGAATTGGGCTTGACATGATTGATGGTGGAGATGATATTGATAGGTGTATCATAATTGATGAGCAGAATAATGATCTTATAGTAAAGTGTGAAGTAAACGAGTAATCAGAAATTCACCTAGAATTATAATACCTGCATACAAATCACGTATATTGGCAAAATCACAGAAATTATTTTCAGATGCAAAAAAGGTAATTCCATCAGGTGTCAATAGTCCTGTAAGATATATTGAACCATATCCATTCTTTGTTAAACGTTCACAAGGAAGTTCACTATGGGATGAGGATGGTAACAAATTTTTAGATTTTTGTAATGGTTATGGTGCATTGCTTTTAGGTCATACAAGAAAAGAAATCATTAATGCGGTTTCTTCCCAGTTAAAAAAAGGAACTTTATACACAACACCAACATCTCAAGAAATTGAATTATCTAAATTAATTATCAAAAATTTTCCTTCTATTGAAAAAGTTAGAACAGTTAATACTGGAGCTGAAGCGACCATGACAGCCATTAGACTTGCTAGGGGATTTACAAAAAAGAAAAAGATCATAAAGTTTGAAGGATGTTATCATGGTGCATATGATACAGTTTTAGTAAAGGCTGGTTCTGGTTCTGCACATAATGGAATATCAGTATCTGATGGTGGATTAGATGAAGTTTCAAAAAATACACTAGTTGTACCATATAATGATTCAGATGAATTAGAACGAATACTAACAAAAAACAAGGATGTTGCAGGTCTTATCATAGAACCAGTTCTTGCAAACATGGGTTTAGTATTACCAGAAAAAAAATTCTTATCAAATGTTAGGAAAATTACTAAACAATACGATGTACCTTTAATTTTTGATGAAGTTGTGAATGGTTTTAGAATTTCTGAGGGTGGTGCACAGAAAGTATTCAAAATAAAACCTGATCTAACTACTTTAGGAAAAGCGCTAGGGAATGGTTTTACAATTGCTGCCATTGGAGGTAAAAAAGAAATAATGAATCAACTATCACCTGGTGGGAAAGTTTATCAAGCAAGCACATTTGCTGGAAATCCAATATCTGTTATAGCTGCAATAAATTCTATCAAAACAATTAACAAAATTAAAAATAAATTATATCCAAAACTTGAGCGCATGTGTAAGATAATGGTAGAGGAAATTGATGATTTAGCATCTGATTATCATATACCTCATACTATAAACTCAATTTCCTCAATGTTTCAAATATTCTTTTCAAGTCAACAAGTTATTGATTATAAGACAGCAAAAAAATCAAACACCAAAAAATTCCAAAAACTCTTCTCTAATCTCTTAAAGAACGGTGTTTTTATTGCACCATCACAATATGAGACTGTTTTCTTATCAGATGCACATACAGATGTTGAGATTACAAAAGCATTGGGTGCTTATGGCATGTCATTAAAAGCGGTGAAAAATTGAATTTTGTAGTAGGTGCTCGTGGAAGTAAATTATCACAGGCACAAACAAACTGGGTGATTTCTGAATTACAAAAAATAGATCCATCAGCATCATTCGAATTCAAAACTATCACCACAAAAGGTGATATGGATACACGCCCATTATTTGCAATGGAACAAAAGGGCATTTTTGAAAAAGAAATTGATAGAGCAGTTTTTGAAAAGAAAATTGATTTTGCGGTTCATAGTCTAAAAGATGTCCCTTCACAATTAGATGAAAATCTGATAATAGCATCTATTCCAAAACGTGAAGCAATAAATGATGTCCTAATAACTAGAGATGGATCTGACATAGGTTCTATTCCGTCTGGTTCTGTCATAGGGAGTAGTAGTTTAAGACGTGCAGTGCAGATAATTCGTAAACGTCCAGATCTTAATGTTAAACCAATTCGAGGAAATATTGAAACAAGAATCAATAAAGTTATAGATAGAAAATTTTATGGCGTTATTTTGGCACAAGCTGGAATTACAAGACTTGGAATTAATGTGAAACTTTCAAAATTATCATTGGATGATTTTCCACCGTCTCCTGGTCAAGGAGCTATTGCAATTGTATGTAGAAAGGATAATTCTAAAACTTTGGAACTATTACAACAAATAGAAGATCCAAAATCTAGACAAGAGATAGAAGCAGAACGAGCATTATCTAATTCAGTTGACTCGGGATGCAGATTTCCTGTAGGTGCGTTTGCAGTATCCAATTCTGATTTATTGACATTGAAAGTTGCAGTCTACTCAATGGATGGTAAAAAATCAATCATATTAGAAAAAACTGATCACACTGATAACGCCATAGAATTAGGCAAATCACTAGGACATGAATTAAGAAATAGGGGTGTTTCAGAGATTGCTTCTAATTGGAGAGAAGAGTTAGAGGAATGGAATAAGCAATGACGGGTAAAGTCTATCTTGTTGGTGCAGGTCCGGGAGATCCTAAGTTAATAACATTAAGAGCAGTAGAATTAATCAAAAGTGCTGATGTTGTATTATATGACAGATTAGTAAGCAAGAAAATTCTTGCTATGATTCCAAAAAATGCAGAATCAATTTATGTTGGTAGAGCAGTTGGAGATGATATAACTCATCAAGATAACACAAATGAATTAATGGTAAAATATGCACAACTAAAAAAATCTGTAGTTAGACTAAAAGGTGGTGACCCAATAATTTTTGGTCGCGGAGGAGAAGAAGCAGAATTTCTAAAATCGTTTAATGTTAAGTATGAAATAATTCCTGGTATAACCTCTGGTATAGGTTCTGCAACTTATGCAGGAATTCCGTTGACTCATAGACAATTTGCATCATCAGTGGTGTTTGTTACTGGTCATGAAGATCCTGAAAAGAAGACTGAGATAGTAAAATGGAAGAAACTTGCTAAATCAGTAGATACAATTGTGATTATGATGGGTCTTTCAAGAATAGATATAATTTCAAAAAAGTTGATTGACGGTGGAATGGATAAAAATATGCCAGTTGCTGTTATACAGAATGGTACCACATCACAACAAAAAATGATCAAAGGAACAATTTCTAATATTACTAATAAAATTAAACGAAACAAAATAAAGCCACCAACTAATATTATAATAGGTCG
>Ga0310344_10004377_pt1 | contig 10502 bp, 7 predicted proteins | sample HC15DNA20200_MG_FD_203801 | JGI IMG/M metagenome (GOLD analysis project Ga0310344, IMG submission 203801) | Marine microbial communities from station ALOHA, North Pacific Subtropical Gyre - HC15-DNA-20-200_MG | ecosystem: Environmental > Aquatic > Marine > Oceanic | place: Pacific Ocean: North... | reverse complement strand
ATTGAACATTTATGGTTGAGATTGAGATTTCACCTTGAGTAGTTCTCTCTGAGGTTAATCTATAATAGGCTGTAGTGAGAGGTACAAAGATCTGGCCGTCTTCAGAGCCGAATCTTGCTCCACCACCTTTTTCTTTTAGTACCCCTATAACGTTGAATCTTCTTCCATTAATAGAAACATATTCGTTAATTGGTTTCCTCTCATCAAAAATATCTTTTGCCACCTCAGAACCAAGAACAACCACTTCATTTCTATTCTTAACGTGCGAGGGTGATAAAAAGTTACCAGAATCGATTTCAAGGTTTCGAACAGATGCGTAAGCACCGGTAACGCCGTTAACAATCGCTGATGTCTCCTCTCCCCTAAAAGTAATGGATCCAGGAGCGTTTATCTGCGGTGCTACCCGAAAATTAGAGCGAGGATCTGATGCAATTAAATCAGCATCCGCAAGCGTAAGATTCCCACCAGATTTAGGTGAGACAAATAAAAGATCAGTTCCGAGAGATTCGATTTGCGCTGTGATGGCCTGTTGGGTGCCTCTCCCAATAGACATTAAAGATATAACAGCGGCTACACCTATAACTATTCCTAGTAAAGTCAAGAAGGTCCTTAATTTATTGGCGGTGACTGAAAAAATAGCCATCATGAATACGGATTTAATTTTCATTATTAGCTATCCTATTCGATAAATAGTTATCGGATATCAATGTTTTATCTGAAACTGGCTTATCTGACACAATAGAACCATCTCTAAAAGTAATCACTCTATCGTTATAATTAGCGATTTCCTCCTCATGAGTAACAACAACCACTGTGATTTTTGAGTTTTTGTTTAGTTGCTGAAGTAGCGCCATAATTTCCACACCAGTTTTCGAATCAAGGTTTCCTGTAGGTTCGTCTGCTAGAATTATTGAAGGGTTTTTAACCAAAGCACGTGCAATTCCAACCCTCTGTTGCTGCCCACCTGATAACTCTGAGGGTTTATGGTTTTTCCTATCTTCTATACCAACTTTTTCGAGTGCCTCTAACGCTCTAGCTTTAGTATTTTTTGAACCATCATAGAGCAAGGGAAGTTCCACATTAGCTAACGCGGTTAACCTAGGAAGCAAATTATACGTCTGGAATATAAATCCTATATTTGTACCTCGGATATCTGCCAATTCATTTTCCGATAATTCTTCAACTTTTCGGTCCTTAAGTGAATATGTGCCTGCTGTGGGAACATCTAAGCATCCAACGATGTTCATAAGTGTAGACTTACCAGATCCAGATGGGCCCATGATAGCTACCATTTCACCCACTTCTATGGAAAGATTCACATTGTCCAAGGCTTTTATTAAGGAAGGGCCTATTTGATATGTCTTCGTAACATTTTGAAGAGATATCATATTACTAGTTTCTCCCACTAGGCGGTCGTTGAGGACGTCCGGACGATGCTCTAGAAACTGATCTCAATTGATTATTAAGATCAATTTCTTCATCATCAGTGACTTCAACAATTACTTCTTCCCCGTCAACCAGCCCTTCTTCAACTATCACAACGAATTCATCACCAGGTCCAATTACTATGTATTTATTTTCAGGTACGCCACTTTCGTTCAGAATCCTAACAAAGGGTTGGCTGTAGGAACCTTGGACGGCCGTTGCAGGAATCAGTAACACGTTTTTATATTCCCTAGTCACAATGGACGCTGTTGCGCTCATACCTTCAAGCAAAGTGACATTTTGGGGCGGGTTAATTTGTACGTTAACAGTGTACGTAACCAAACCATTTTGCGTTTGTGCTACCGGAGAGATTTGTGAAACAACACCTAGTATCTCCTCTTCTGGTAAAGCATCCATTAATATCGTAGCTTCCGCTCCGATTGAGATGTAAAGAACATCTATTTCGTCTATTTGGCCTTGCAATTCAATAATATTAGGATCCAAGATTTCAACAGCGGTTGCATTGGCTCCAAAAGCTTGTTCTTCTTGAATATTTACCCTCGATACAATTCCCGAGATTGGGGCAACTATTCTTAGTTGCTGTTGAAGGGAGTCAACTAAAATTTTTGCCGAAGATACCTCAGCACGCTTTAAGCTGAGTTCCAGTGAATCTGGCCCCTTAAGAACATCTGTTAGCAATTCGTTAGCCAACACCAATTTTTCAGTTTCTTTGTTTATCAATAATTGAGCGGTCGCCAGTGCCTTTTCAGCCGATGCTTCATTTTTTATTAGATCATCGCTCGCATTGGAATAAGCTTTCCATGCATTATCAATTTCGTTATTAACACATCGAGTCCCGAGTGGTGCCTCTGCCGAATCACATTCTCCAGTAATTCGCTCAGGGTGAAAATTCTTCCACCCCCATATCAAAGTTTCATCCCATGCTGTAGAGGAATCGTCTACCGGTGCTTGAGTCGCGTATTGAGCATAATTGATATCAGTAGAAAGTGTTCCGTTAAAAAGAAGAGATAAATCTATAGATAAAGAATCGAATAGGATAGAAGGGGCAATCATTTTCTCAATAGAATTATTGTAATCTTTTGGCTTAATCCCAATCCAACTAACTAGAGAACTCACATAGGCATCTCGTGATTCAGTTAATGTAGTCTGGTTATTATCTATAGTTCTATCCCATTGTTTTTGTAAGGAAATTAAATTGAATTCTGCGTTGTTTAAATTAACTGACGCCTCATCAACATTTTCTTGGCTCTGCTTAATTAAATCATCCAATGAATCTTGAGCTCCACGCAATTTAATTTTTGCAGCAGACAGTAATTCAACTCTGTTTGCAACGGTTTCAGTATCCAATCGAAAAAGCAAATCTCCTTCGGAAACCAGATCCGCCGCTTTAACATAGATCTCATCTGCTGTTCCCGGACTACCAAGAGTGATCTGATATTTTTCTGGGTAAATTAAACTTCCCGTAAATGATACAGAATTAACAAGGTCTCCCTTTTGTGCCGCCACCAGTCTCTCAGTGACGTCAAGATTATCATCGGCTGTTTCTCCAGAGCCGGAACTCATAAGTTGAAACGAAAGAAAAATAGATGCAACTAGAACGATTAACACAACCGCCCATTGCAATCCACTAAGTTTAGCCCTTAATTTTTGGATCATTTCCACAACGACCTTCTCCTGTATCTCTATATTGTACCCATGATCTAATCTCGACGAGACGATTATTACACATATTTATGAAAATATTATTAATTAACCAATTACTTTTTATCTTGACTATTTAGTTAGATTCAAGATAATTCAATTCGAAAACGGTTACTACTGAATGTTATTTATAGTTACACTCGCTCATTTTAAATCAATATTACAAATAAACTGGCCCTCAACAATCGTATACCCTATAGTATCTAACAAATCAATGAGACAAGCCATTACGGGCAAATATAAATATGAATTTTCCATATAGACACGTATTGCTCTACTTATCTATTAGCATATTTTGTAGCTCAATTTATGGATGTGTCGAAGTGGGACGGAATTCATCGGAATCATTGATTTCAGGGCAGATAGAACGCACGCAACAAGAATTAAATGAACTAACAGCAGAGAACGAAGCTCTAAAACAGGAAATCAATTTGTTAAAAGTTGAAAACCAGAATCAACAAACCAATACTGAGATACTAATTAGCGATAACATTGAAAAATTAAACCATGACATTGAAGACGAAAAGCAATCCAGCTCAACAGAAGAGTCCACTCAAAAATTCTCTGTTGATATCAGTTTAATTCTTGAAGACAGCGACGAAAATAGAGCAAAATATATGGAGTTATTCCCTTGCAAAACGGTACCCTGCCTGGCCATATTTACTCACCAAAATAAAATGCTCACTTTTTTAGCATCCAAACATTCTGTAGACCCAAACAGTCTGAGTCATAAACTAGTAGACAGAGCATTTGAAGAATTGAATCCTGATTTTTTGATAATCGAAGGGTTCTCAATCCATGATCAAATGCCCGGCGAACAAGCACTAGAAGAAGTTTGCTCAAGTACAATAGATCAGCGCTGCGCGGAACAGGTCTACGCGATGCTAGTTTCATACCAAAATAACGTCCCATTTATTGGGGGTGAACCAACAAAATATGAAAGATATAAAAGTATCCGGCAGGCTGGTTTCGAAAATGAAGATTATTATTACTATAAATCATTACAGCTTATCGATGTCTTAATAAATAGGGAAAATAGATCGCCCTCAGATAATTTGGAAGAGCTTTTCACAAAGCGTATACAAAAAACTACTCAGGAATTTATTGGTTTTCAATCAAGATTTAATGAAAAAATATCTTTAGATACTCCAATCTTTAAACCAAATCCTTTCGATCACTTTATTGCACTCTATGAAGCTCGCCATCATAAACCCTTTGAATGGACCAACAACATTACGCAAATGCGTTATTGGAATCGACCCGACAACAAGACACTTTATGGCCAGCTAGCAGCAGTAGATGTGAGAACTAGAGAAATTAACCTATTAGCAGAGCAATCAAATGCTCTAGACACCTACGATAGTATTTTAGTGGTTTATGGCGCAGGCCACTTATTCGTTGAGGTACTACAGCATGAAGACTGGTTTAAGGGAAACGTATCCGCAGTTTATGATTAATCAGATTTTTTTAGTCATTAGATAATTTCATACATGTAAATTAGGTCTGTTGAGTAGATACTATACCTTGTTGTTTCTGAAAATTTGCTTCATTTATAACACCAGTCGCGTAGGAGGTCATGAACGCAAAAATTAGTAACACAAGAATATATATTAAAATTAGTTCTCTTTTATCTATAGATCCCATAATTTCCAATAATACCAAATAATTAACATAAGATCGAAAAAGTAGTTTTGGTAGCGGGGGCAGGACTCGAACCTGCGACCTTCGGGTTATGAGCCCGACGAGCTGCCTCTGCTCCACCCCGCGCCGGTGACGAACATAAAAAATTGCTGCCACCCTAACAAGTAAATAGGTCTAGAAGTGTACTGATCTCAAACTTACCCGATTAAAACTAAATGGTTAAGCCCTCGGACGATTAGTACCACTAAGCTCCGCACATTGCTGTGCTTCCACATGTGGCCTATCAAGCAGGTAGTCTTCCTGCGTCCTTAACCCTTCCTAAAAAGGGTGGGAGATCTCATCTTGGGAGGGGCTTCGTGCTTAGATGCTTTCAGCGCTTATCCCTTCCAGACATGGCTACCCAGCGCTGCATCTGGCGATACAACTGGCACACCAGCGGTCTGTCCTTTCCGGTCCTCTCGTACTAGGAAAAGCTTCCCTCAAATCTCCTACGCCCACGGCGGATAGAGACCGACCTGTCTCACGACGGTCTGAACCCAGCTCGCGTAACGCTTTAACCGGCGAACAGCCGGACCCTTGGGAGCGCCTTCACCCCCAGGATGCGTTGAGCCGACATCGAGGTGCCAAACCCCTCCGTCGATATGAACTCTTGGGAGGGATCAGCCTGTTATCCCCGGGGTAGCTTTTATCCGTTAAGCCACGGCCCTTCCACACGGGGCCGTAGGATCACTTTGACCGACTTTCGTCCCTGCTCGGCTTGTATGCCTCACAGTCAAGCTCGCTTATGCCAATGCACTCCGCGGGTGGTTTCCATACACCCTGAGCGAACCTTTGTACGCCTCCATTACCTTTTGGGAGGCGACTGCCCCAGTCAAACTGCCCGCCTGACACGGTCTCCCTGCTTGCTCAGGGGTTAGTACATAAATCTAAGAGGGGCGGTATTTCAAGGACGGCTCCATCTCAGCTGACGCCAAAATTTCATAGCCTCCCGCCTATCCTACACATCTGAGACCCAAGCACAATGCCAGGTTACAGTAAAGCTCCACGGGGTCTTTTTGTCCTGCCGCGGGTAATCCGCATCTTCACGGATACTTCAACTTCACCGAGTCCCCCCTCGAGACAGCGCCCAAGTCGTTACGCCATTCGTGCGGGTCGGAACTTACCCGACAAGGAATTTCGCTACCTTAGGACCGTTATAGTTACGGCCGCCGTTCACTGGGGCTTAAATTCAAAGCTCTCACTCATCCTCTTAACCTTCCAGCACTGGGCAGGCGTCAGCCCCTATACTTCGGGTTTCCCCTTCGCAGAGACCTATGTTTTAGTTAAACAGTCGCTCGGGCCTGTTACTGTGACCCTCAAAAGCATCCGGTTACCCGAAAACTATCGAGGGCACCCCTTATTCCTAAGTTACGGGGTTAAATTGCCGAGTTCCTTAAGGGGGGTTATCTCGCGCGCCTTCTCCCATTTAGGAGTATCCACCTGTGTCGGTTTGCGGTACGGTCGGTAAATTGCCATAGCAGACGAAGGTTTTCTAGACAGCATGAAATCAGAAAGATCGACATTCCACCGTAGTGGAAGGACTCTCCCAGCATCTCAGCTAAATATCCGAAACGGATTTACCTATTTCGGCATCACCTTGACTTTGGGACATACCATGTCCAATGGGTACGCCTTTCCTATCCTCCTGCGTCACTCCGACGCTTTAAACGACAACTCACCGGGGCTGGAATACTAACCAGCTGTCCATCGCTTACGGCTTTCGCCCTCAGCTTAGGTCCGCCTAACCCTACGTCGACGACCGTGGCGTAGGAAACCTTGGATTTTCGGCGCCCGGGATTCTCACCCAGGTTCATTGCTACTCATTCCGGCATTCTCACTTCCCAGCGCTCCACCCTGATTCACATCATGGCTTCAAAGCAATGGGAACGCTCTCCTACCGCTCTTTCAATTAAATGAAAAAGCCCTCAGCTTCGGTGGTAGACTTTAGCCCCGGTACATTATCCGCGCGGAGTTCCTCGACCAGTGAGCTGTTACGCACTCTTTAAAGGATGGCTGCTTCTGAGCCAACCTCCTGGCTGTTTTTGGAATTCCACCTCGTTTGACACTTAGTCTACACTTAGGGACCTTAGCTGGAGATCTGGGTTGTTTCCCTCTCGACAATGGAGCTTATCCCCCACTGACTCACTCTTATGGTCTGGGCCTCTGGCATTTGTGGTTTGATTGGGTTTGGTAAGCTTTCGCCCCCTAGTCCATTCAGAGCCCTACCTCCAGAGGTGAAGCCATAAGGCTGCACCTAAATGCATTTCGGAGAGAACCAGCTATCTCCAGGTTCGATTGGCATTTTACCTCTACCCACAGCTCATCCGAGAGCTTTGCACCGCTCAACGGTTCGGGCCTTCACAAGCTTTTAAACTCGCTTCACCCTGGCCATGGGTAGCTCACCTGGTTTCGGGTCTAATACATGCCACTGAATCGCCCTATTCAGACTCGCCTTCGCTACGGCTCCAGATATCAATATCCTTAACCTCGCGACATGTATTAACTCGCCGGATCATTCTTCAATAGGCACGCCATCATCTTTTCGAAAAAAGACTCTGACCGTTTGTAAGCACATGGTTTCAGATCTATTTCACTCCCCTCCCGGGGTATTTTTCACCTTTCCCTCACGGTACTAGTTCACTATCGGTCGCTAGAGGTATTTAGCCTTGGAGAGTGGTCTCCCCAGTTTCCCACAAGATTTCTCGTGTCCCGTGGTACTCGCGACAATACTGCACGAAGCCTCACCCTTTCACCTACGGGGCTTTCACCCTCTAAGGCAGTTGTCTCCACAACTTTCGGCTAGGGATATGGTTTGTAACTTCGCGAGACGTTGCGGACGTCTCCCAGTAAAGCGCACAACACCGCACAGACATAGGACCCGCATCCTTTAAGCCTCCACGGTTTGGGCTGATCCGCGTTCGCTCGCCACTACTAACGGAATAATCTCTTTTCCTCAGGGTAGTTAGATGTTTCAGTTCCCCTGCTTGCCTCCATTCGACTTATGTGTTCAGTCGACGGTGTCCCGAAATCAATCGAGACGGGTTACCCCATTCGGGTATCCCGGGATCAACTTGCTTGACAATTCCCCCGGGCTTATCGCAGCCAAGCTACGCCCTTCTTCGGCCTCTAGCGCCAAGGCATCCACCACGCGCTCTTAGTAGCTTAACCTTAATTTTATTCGGTTAAAGTTTTTAAAATCGCGATCAGAACACTCTGACCTATTTACTTGTTAAGGTGTCAGCCGGACACACGATAGGTTGACCGGCAATCAGAGAATTATATGTTTTTTCGAGGTTCCATGTCAAGGGATTTTAAGTTGCTAATAATAGAATTTCCCGACCTATTTGCTAGGTTTAAGCGTCAGCCAATAACAAATCCCTGCAGAAAGATGCTGCTTCTACTAATTCAGCGATTATTATATGCTCCCTTACAGTGTGAGCACCGTGGTCCGCCACCCCTAACACAACTGCATTAATTCCGTTTGAGCGAAATACGTTAGCGTCAGTCCCACCGCCGGATAAAATCAGTTCTGGTTCCATTTTCGATACTATCAGTTGATCAATAACTTTCTCTACAACAGTTTCCTGAGGGTCTATTTTATATGCTTCAAATTCAGTGTTGAATTTTTCGGTAATGACGGCGTCAGCGTAACGATTACGCGTATCCTGTAAAATATTCAGCATATATGACTTTACTTTATCCAAAGCTTCTTCATTATGGCTTCTGATTTCCCCAGAAAACATAGCATCTTCAGGAACAGCATTCCGTACTGATCCCCCTTCAATACTCCCTACATTCATAGTTGTTTGTTCGTCCAGCCGACCTAGCTGCAATTGAACAATGATCTCAGAAGCTATTTTTATAGCGGATATCCCTTTCTCTGGCTCTACACCCGCATGTGCAGCCCGCCCTTTAATCTCGACATCGAATGCTAAGTACGTTGGGCTCCCTGAAGTTATTTGATTCACTCGACCCTCTCCATCAAAAACGATAGCCTCTTTAGCTCTCAACAAAGAGAATTCTAGCTCTTTGGCTCCAATCAAACCCAGTTCTTCCTCCCGAGAAAACACGACTTCTATAGGTCGACGATTCAAGCCATCTTCTGAAAGGGATTCGATAGCTTCAAGTATTATGGAAATACCTGCTTTACAATCGCCGCCCAATATTGTTGATCCATCTGTATAAATTCGCTCAGAGTCTACAAGCGGATGGATACCTCTACCCGGTTCAACGGTATCCATGTGAGCGGATAATAATAACGGAAAATCGCCTTCGTCCTTGGCTATAACATTTCCATATTCATCCTGTTCAACATTCAACCCTAAGGACTCTAGCCTTTTTATAAGAAAAGCGGCGACTTCCTTTTCATCGCCGGATGGGCTGTCGATCGCAGCCAAATCACAAAAGGAATTTACTAGTCTATCTTGGTTAATCATCAACGCCCCCATTATTGATAAGCAATTTAGATTCTACTAGTAATTGTATTAGGTTATCATCATCGCGTCACCAAAAGAGTAGAAACGATAATTGTTTGTAACAGCTGCTTCATACGCCTTTTTGGTAAGTGCCAGCCCAGCAAATGCTGAAACTAACATAATTAGAGTAGATTTAGGGAGGTGAAAATTTGTTATCAAATTATCTGTAACCTTGAAAGAAAATCCAGGAGTAATGAAGAGATCTGTCTCACTTTCATATAGCTCATCTAAATTTAAATTTCCTGAAAAATCATAAATATCTTTATCTAATGCAAGTGATTCCATCGATCGGACGGATGTTGTGCCGACGCACACGACTTTTTTACCGAGAGCCTTTGCCCTATTTATATTTTGCGTCACTTCAGTGGAAACTCTATATTTTTCAGTTGCCATAACGTGTTTAGAAACATCGTTTTGAGTTACCGGTGTGAAAGTGCCTGGCCCTATATCAAGATTAATTTTCTGCAATATAATGCCCTTCTTCTGAATAACATTAATTAGATCATCCGTGAAATGTAACCCAGCTGTCGGTGCCGCTATGCTTCCTGGTATCGAGGCGAAAATTGTTTGATATTTTTCATCGTTTGACGAACTATGTTTTATATATGGCGGGAACGCAATCTTTGCCACAGAATTCAAATCAAAATTAGGAGACAATCGCACTTTTCTTTTTCCTAAATCAAGATTCTCTAAAACGGTTACCTGATTGCCTGGATATTTCGGAAAAATTACAGTAGTTCCGTTTGGAAGCCGACGAGATGGTTTCACTAAAGCTTCCCACTCTAATGGATTGTTATCATCGATGATTCCTAGTAAAAGCACTTCCGCTTTACCGCCAGTATTCGCTTTCTCGCCTACCATCCTAGATGCAATAACTTTAGTCTCATTGATCAATAACACATCGCCTGGCTCCAAATAATCTGGCAAATCATAAAAATGTTTATGCTCGATCTGGTCACTCTTACGATTGACGATCATTAACCTTGAATGATCCCTAGGCTCAATGGGGTTTTGAGCAATCAACGAATTTGGAAGCTCGTAATCAAATGTAGATAAATCCATATAATTATTATAGGGAAAATGCTCTGAGCTTCAAAGGACGACCGTGATCACTTAACGATTAATTTACCAACCATTCCAGCTTCTTTATGGCCTGGAATGCTACAAATAAAATCATAAGTACCAGGTACAGACGGAGCA
>Ga0310344_10004376_pt1 | contig 10503 bp, 11 predicted proteins | sample HC15DNA20200_MG_FD_203801 | JGI IMG/M metagenome (GOLD analysis project Ga0310344, IMG submission 203801) | Marine microbial communities from station ALOHA, North Pacific Subtropical Gyre - HC15-DNA-20-200_MG | ecosystem: Environmental > Aquatic > Marine > Oceanic | place: Pacific Ocean: North... | reverse complement strand
AACGTTTTCTGCATTGTCAGAAAATAACCATTTCCACAATATATCATCCTCCCACGCCTTCGCTTGTTCTGTAAGCTCGCACGCCTCCTCCTCCAAACCCCTGCTCATGCAGCCCATTACTCTATCATCTATTTTTGTTTTTCGATCCCGCATAACCTTTTCCTGTCTGTTTTTTCGTGGCACCTGCAGCCCGTGATCTGATGGGTGACTCACGAGGTCGTATCGGGTTATTGTAAGCAACAAAATCGGGGGCTGAGACCCCTCTAACCAACCTCCCCGGCGCCCAACGGTTGTTGCGTGGAGGGCAGGTTTGTATGACAAAATATTGCCTTCAAATACAGTTTTCCACTCGCGGCGCCCGCCGCGCTTCAGCCGCAAGATTTCCTTTACCAATCCCCCCGATTTGGACACGCTTTTTGTGACTCCCTGAACTGCATAACCACTTGCTGTAAGTAAGCTTCGTAAAAATGATGCACTATGACCGCCACTAAGTGACCATGCAGTATCCCCCTTGGCGGTGGCTGCCGCCGCCCCTGTGCGAAAGTCCCAATCCATCAATGCTTTCAACCAATTAGGAATAAGAGGACAAAGATTGCCGCGCCGCAAAGTTGTTTTAAGTAGATACTCTAAATGGACCAAATATGTTTTTACCAATGTATTCAAAGGCAATGAAATTGGCGGCGACGATAGATTTAACAGTAATAATACTGCACTCCACATCCAACACGTGGCTCCAGGTTGAGAATACACCGCCTTCCTATAGATTACATTAGGGCAGTTATTAGGTGCAAATGTTGCAAGTTGCCCAGCACTCGGTGGCAGAAATCCTTGCATTCCACGTCGCGTAAATTTATTTTGATAGGATGATTCCGCTACCATTTCTTTACGGAGCTCATCGTAAGCTTCACTGCCACCCCGCTGCCGCCGCCGGCGCCGTCTCTGTCTGCGCCGTCTGCGCCCTTTTCTGCGCGTCTTACATCTTCCCCTTTTCTTATGTTTTCGTGTGTATCTTGCCATTATATATATAGTTTGATAATAATCCCTTCGTTATGGGCGGTAAAAAGAGAACCGCAAAAAAAGCAACAGGCGATTAAATATGTGGTTCTCCTGCAACGCGGTGTTGTACCCAAGGAACGCGGCACAGAGGGCATTTAACAATAGGATGTCCTGAAACATATGCTTTCCCCATGCATTGCCAGCAAACGGGATGACCACACCGTGCGAAATGTTTATTATTCGCGTGATGACACAAGTCAACGGGCAACTTATCTTCTTTACAAATAGGACACGTTGCTACTTGTGTTTTTTTGCATATTGGACATCTCTCCCCTATCTTTTCATAGCAAATGTCACACATTCCGGGGCAGTTATAATGTAAGCACTTTTGCTTTTCATCCAGAATCACACCCAAACAACCCGAACAATTTTGGGAGGCGATAATAGTATTGGAAAATTCCTCGATATAGCGTTTTTTTTGCCCCTTTGTTAGATGGTGATTAAAGATCTGTTCCAAAAGTGCCCTTTCCATTGGCGGCGCCTTATATATAACATGCTGGCGGGGATAGGGTGGGGGTATACGACGTCGGTCGGTTTGCAATTCTGTAATACCTTGAGTGATTTTCTCTCGGTATTTGATAAAATTCTCTGCGTCGAGCTCTTCGAAGGGTATCCAGCGCCACACGCGAATTGTGTCTACAAATTCACCACTTAAATCATATTGGTCGCCTACACCCTCGACACAGATACACGGTGGAGATCCGTGTTGCCGGCGAAAAAAAGATAAGATACCAGCATTTTCTGCACAGGCTCGTCGTACGGAAGACCGAGGCATTTATATAATGTATTGTTCTTTTTTTACATTAAAATATTTGCAAGTATTATAATGTCAGTTTTTCAATCTTCTTTAGACAAGCTTAAGACGCGTATTGGTGAGATCGAAATCACACCGCAAAGCGTGATTTCCGTAATGAAATATGCTATGGAAATTGTTGAATTGAGCGAATTAAAAGGCGCCGATCAAAAAGATATGGCGATCCGCTTGGTCAAGGCAGTGGTAACTGAGTCCTCCATCGATGAAGGGCGTAAAAAGGTATGCTTAGACATCATTGAGAGTGGTGCCCTTGCACAAACGATTGATTTGGTGATTGATGCGACGAAGGGGCGGGTTAATATCAACCAGATTGTGCAGGTTGCTGGGAAGTGTGGCCCTCTTTTATGTGGGTGTTAATCGATGAACATCTTCATTTTTTTGTGCAGTTTGCGCACACATAGTGCTTGCGCGCCGCCATCAACCCACACACCCTTTGTGATATCTTCACTCGACCAATGTTTCTGCTCTCCCCCGTGTATTTTGGCGGCTTCGGGAGCAAAGCTCCATATACCGTTGCAATGATGGCTAAAAAAAGACGATATATTTACAAATTTTTGTTTATTAAGTTCTTCCACATCTTCGTTGCATGTATAAAACATATGTAATGCCCAATTATATGGCACAAAAGCAACATAAATTGTAAAATTCCCTATTTTATTTATTAAACTATTAAACATGAGTGATATGCTATGGTGTAAAAGGGGATGACAAGGGGAATAAAAAAGGAACCATTGACCTTGTTCCGGGCGATGAAGCTGTTCAACCGATTGAAACCCGTCCAAGCCAATATCTCTCAGTGGGCGTTGTACCGCGACATCTACGTCAACATAGAGTCCACCATATTTATATACCATCAGTAAACGCCATACATCCGCTTTCGCAGCCCCAATTTGTATTTTTTTGTATTCGCGATAGATTTCATTCCCATATTCTATTTTGATGAAAGCGTTGATCTGTTCATCATCAAAAAAAAGGTAATCATATTCTGGATTCATTTCAGACCATTTTATAATTTTCTTTGCCAATGATGAATGAAGATTATTTGTTTTCCAAGTTTGATATATTATCTTGGGGATCAGTTGTTGATTATTGCTTTTTTCGCGGGCCGGTATCCAACCAAAAGGTATAAATTCTTCGGCTTCTACATCCTTCACCACCTGTGCATAGGGGGTTTTCTGAATATTGTATCTTTGAGCTATATATTCTGCAGTAAATTCTTTTTTATAAATAGAATTTTCACGTAATTTTCCCATCATTCGCCCCTTCAAATTTTTATCGCTGCACGCAGTCATTTGCTCCAAGCGAGGAGTCCACCCCTTCCAATCATTTTTTTCCGTTACGATATCTACGTAGTATTTTCGACTATGAGATTCCATAAAGTATTTTAATTTATAATTTTTATATTAAAAAATTATAAATTTATTTATGAGAATAAGATTCCCGCCGATTTACAAATCGAATATCTTTTTAGATATTTACCCTGTGCCTGTCGCTTCTTCTTAAGAAGCAAATCGTCGCCCATACACGCAGAAATATAGGTGCTCAAACGTTTAATCTCGCTATCCTTCTCCTCAAGGGCGCGCGCAAATTCTGCGCGCTGCTCAGCGAGCATCTTTTTCAGAGCAATCAATTGATTGCTGGTATTATATTTAGATACATATGCTCTTGGTGTGCGATGGGAGCCACGCCCAGCGCGTGATCTATTCAAGCTACACTTCCAAAACCAAGGATCATCGTATATAATTTTAAGCTCTTCGCCATCCAAAAACCTCTGTTTAATAGATGTCGCGAAAGGGGTAGTATACCACGTCTTAAAATGCACAAACGCCTTCTGATAATCCCTACCCAAGTGGAGATCAATATAGTCAATCTCCCCAAGTTGCATTTCAGATATGGTCCTTTCAACCCGTTGACGGGTTATACTTTGGAACATTCGCGGAATACAAAGACTGGGGTTTTCCATTTGCTGGCTTATTTCTCATAGTAACTGATTATTAATAATCAATTTTATAAAATGCAGCCTCCTGTATAATTTTTTTTCAGCGTTTGCATATAAAATTTATTTACCTCTGGGCTGTAAGGAAGCTAATATACACATCTCATTTGTCTTTAAGTGACTTTAAAAATTGAAACTTAAATACACAAGCAGAGTTAATACATAAGATGCAAAAAAACAATCGCTTTCCTGCCCCCGCAATGAATACCACATCTCCAAACTCCCGCTTTACGGAGGAACGCCGTAAGAATCCTTTTACATCGTTTGGGGGAGGGAGCCGTAGACGTTTCGGAGATAGGAATGACCGTCGCCCACTCCCTACAAACAGTCGAGCCGCCGCTCTGCTGGATAGAAATCACGATACTCCCCAAGAGGCAAGACGAAATCCTTTTGAAAGCAGTAAAAATACTCGTTTTCGGAATCTAATATATGATGAGGGCGAGCAATCGTCGTCCTTTCGTGACGTCCGCGGGAACAATGAGCGACGAGGCAATAGATTTCGTGGAGATCGGCGAAACTATTTTCAGCGCCGTCGGTCACCCCCCCCACCGAAAAAACCCACCTTCTCCATGAAGGAGACTGATTTCCCCTCTCTGGGGGGCGCGCCTAAGAAAGCTACAGTTGAAAATAAGCCACTGGCATTTGGTGTGGCCGCTGAACGCGGAAAGAAATGCGCTTCACCCCCTCCCAGACCAAAGCTGCCTCCGCCCGCAAGACTCCCTCGTCCCAAAAAGGTAGAAAGCGGTGATGAAAGTGATGGATGGAATACCGAAGATGAACACAACGCGCGTGCTGCCGACCCATCCGATGACGAGGAAGAAGAGGATCCCTTTTGGGGAGAAGGGGGATTTAATGATCAATAAGTTCAAACAAAAAAACAATTTTCCCCCAAATCTATAATGGATTTAGATACTTCATGGATCGATGAATTTAACCAGGAGGAAAAAAAATATAATGAATTTTATAAACAAGAAATAAACGGTATACGCATCGTTTTATTTTTTATTAATGAGAACAACGAACTATTTTCGAGCAAAAAATACAATGCACGTCTCGAAAATAATATGATTACCAAAAATCAGATCCTTAATATACTCAAAAATAATATTTCATACAATAATAGTAGCTATACGCCCTCCTTTATTCTGAAATTCAATATAGATTTGGATCCAGAAAATATAAACAGCTTCATAGAACATCCTAACCAATTTAATTTTTTAACGCCCGAAAACTATATGACTGATATTCATTGGAGCAAAACCATTAAAAGCTTGCAGCCCTTAAATACTCTCTATGTATTAATGAAAAGACGGAGATTTAACAATAATAACTTCACAAAACGTGTATATATATCGAAAAAAACACGAAAGCGGAAAACAAGACGCAAATATATTTAAAGATTTTCATTTAATTTTAGATATATGTCTCACCTATCAAGACGAATGTCGTTTGGTGAAAAAACCAATGTTGAATATAGATGGGGGAATGACATAAAAGAGAATATTTTATATTTTTTTTTTCAATTAGTGCGCGATCAAGACATTACGGATCTTGAAAATAAGTTATACCAATTGCTTTCAGTAATTAAAACGGATACCTATAAGTATCAGGAAGAACACATTATATTGTATAAAATTCTGTGTCATACGAGAGACATTAGGTGTGGGCGGGGAGAGATGGATCTCTCGTATATGCAACTCTATGTCTGGTTTTGTTTTGATGTGGATTTAGCTGGCTTTGCACTCCAGCAGTTTGTATGGGGTCAAAGGTACGGGTCATGGAAAGATATTAAAAGATTTTGTCTGTTTGTCAAGCAAAAAACCGGTGATGAAAATCATCCATTCATTGAATATGCATGCGATCTTATGGCTGTTCAATTAAAGCACGATCGTTTAAAAATGCATAAAAATGCGATTATATCACGCGCTGGTAAATGGGCGCCTCGTGAAAAAAGTCGCCAATACAGATGGCTCTATGGTAAATTAGCCACTCGGATGTATCCAGAGTTTAGCAAGACAGCACAAAATATATCATCACAGCAAGCAGCATTACGTAAAGCAAAGATGTTATTTAGAAAAGATCTGTCTCTACTCAACAAATATCTCTTTACTACCGAAAATATTATGTGCAACTTCAGTTGGGCGTGTATATATCCCTCTCTCATACCCTCCAATGCACTTTATAAATACAGACTAGCCCTCCAAAATAAAACAAAGGATAATAAAATACGCAGAAATACCCCCGATAGACATATGTGTGCAGGATATCTCCAATATCATATAGAAAATGCATCCATCAAATATTCCACCCTTTCCCTTGCAGCGCTGGTAAAAGGCGCAGAGGACTGCATCACTAATCTAGACAAAGATATTGTTAACAAGCTATGGGCTGCGCAAGAAAAAATATATAATTTTAAACAAAATTTATTAGCCATTGTTGACCTCTCTTCATCAATGGAAAGAAACAATCTTACGCCTCTGTATACAGCCATAGCTTTAGGGATACGAGCTTCTGAATTATCGGTGGGTGCATTTCGCAATAGGCTTTTTGTCTTTTCGGCACAACCGACTTGGATTCAATTTGGTATTGAAATGACCTTCGTAGATAAGGTAAACATGATATTAACAATTGCCCGTGGATTAAATAGTAATTTGAAACCTGTGTTAGAGACATTAATAGGTGCATTCTGTGAAACGAAGGAGGATAAGAAAATTATCGAAGATATTGACTTGTGCATCCTTTCAGATATGCAGATAGACCAATTTTCCAAATATGTAATGTACACTTTGTCTGATAATATTAAAAAAATATTCATTAAAAATGGATTCAAAAAACTTCCCCGAATAATATTATGGAATATGCGCAAAACCTCGGGGTTTCCCTCGCGTATTTACGATCCCAACATAGTATTACTATCGGGATATACGCATAAAATGTTTAAACACCTTATGCCGCCCTCCATAATAGGAAAGCAACATAACAAGCGTAAAAAATTAGCACAGCCATCATGGAAGATTATACAGAGATGTGTAAATAGAAATCGGTATAATGTTTTATATAATAAAATAATTAGTAAAATATAATAAACATATTTATATACATAATTAAGATGGATATAAGTAATAATATAAATGATGAGGATATGGATGATCTTCCTGAATTGATACCCTTTGAACCTGCTTCAGTAGCAGCATCGCCATTTTTTGCGAATCTATTAAATCAGTTTCAGCAACAAATTCCTTATACGATGAGCCTAGATAGGTTCTCTTTACAAACGGGACAAATCCCCATATTCTCTCCTATCAGTCGTCGTTATATTCCCATTAATAACCAAGTTATTGATATACAAGATGGTTCTGCCGCTATTCCCCCAACGCTAACACCATCATTGTCTGCCTTCACACAACCCATATTTACGACCCAAACTTTTCCAAATAATGCCACAACTACAGGAGATATTTCGTCTATAATGGAACAAAGTTTTCAAGAGAAGGCGCGTTATAAACAAGTTTTATCTGATGAGGGTGAAGAACAAATAACATATAAAAAATATACCAAAGAGGATGATCCAAATGAGATTTGTGCTATTACTCGCGAAAAATTTTCAATAGGCGATGATATTGCCATCTTACCCTGTGATCATGTATTTTGTAAAGAAGCTATTAATCAGTGGTTGCAGACAAAAAAGGCGGAATGCCCAATTTGTCGATTTAAATTAGCATCAAAAGAAGTCAAGGAGGAAGTAGAAAATGCGGCAATTCCGCGTGTAATGGAAATGCCCCGCCCTCAGCGTATGCGTCAAATGCTCTTTGATCTTATCAACAGTAGTATAGACGCAGAAGAAGATGCTGCTGTGCAACGCGCTATCATTGCGAGTTTGCAAGAAGTAAATTAAATATCGTCAAAGTTCAACTCCTCTTCGGCGGCTGGCGGAGATTCCGTAGCATCCCCTTCTCTAATATCAAATCCCCCCAGATTTGTATCAGCCTCATTATCTTGCGTTAAGAGGCATGTATGAATATGTCCTCCTCGTTTGAGTTGTTTCTTTTGCTCGTTAGAATATACATAAAGTAAATCGCACTTGGGTTTTTTTCCAACTGCCACCACCTCATAACTTCGAATTCCAACCATTATTAATGAATGCAGAATAATCTGATTATCTCGTTTATGTCGTCCCCGAAATTTTTTTCGTATCACGCACAATCTTTCCACGCCATCATTACATATAACGTTAACATGCCCGTGACCATACTGCTGTGTAACGGAAGCAATAATTTCACCCTCAACCGATGGTAGGACCAACTTTGTTGTCCTTTCTGTCGGTTTACTATCTTTACTTGACATTTTCTTATGACTACGTCCACCCTTTTTGTTTTTAACCATGATTTATAATTGATTATGATAAAAAAAATTATAATCAATTTTTATACGCGGGAAAGAACTCAACACCATCATATTCTATTCCAAAGATATCTTTCATCCAATCTTTCGCACTACACCTCTCAATGGGAAGAACACTTTTATCTTGTGTTTCATTGCTTTGTTCATCGGGTTCGTAATTATACAGTTCTCCAAAAGCCTCTAGATAATCATCATTTTTAAAAATAATTTCGAATTCTTTTTTTGAGCGTTTTGCTTTATGCTCTCTAAACCTTTTTTTCCACAGAGGGGTAAATGAGGCAAAGTATTCCCAATGAAATCCCAGCAACCGTTTTACAGGAGGACATCGTCCATCGAATCGTTGAAGATCGAAGCAGCCGATAGTATCAGATATGGCATATAGTCTTTTTTGCGGCAGTGTTTTATAAAGAGGAGTAATCTGTGTTTCATTTAGTCCCGTAATCCAAGCGATATCTTCAGATGCTGGCGTCACATCAATCTCATCAAGCACAACGAGGGATTCAGGGAGATGAAGATAGAGACATAATGCCAAAACCACATGCTTTTTATTTGAATAGGGGAGGGTTGCAATATACCCATCATCTAGAGACATTTTTTTAACCTGCTGGAAATAATGGCAAATAATTTCATAAATGTCATTGTATGACAGCAATTCCATATGAAAGAGCATACTGGAAACACAGTTATTATGAATGGATAACAACACGCCCTTTTGTTCACTGGGAAACAAGGACAACCATTTAGGAGGGCGCCCTCTGTGTTTTTTTTGCGCAGGTATGCAATGGCGCGCAATGAACACATCAGGGCACGCTTTCCGGCGAAATAATTGTAATGTAATATCCAAGATATAAGAAATATGTCTGTTCTTTTCCCAAAGAGTAAATTGCGCTATCATATATTTCTCCAGTTTAGGATATTTGATCGCATAGAAATCATAAAATATTTTCCATAAGAGATCCCATGTCTTGAGCTCAAATCCGCTGAAATAATATTCAGAAATCCAAAAGTAACAAGCACCCAGATCCTCGCGTTTCAGGAGCGTCTCCAGAAAAGTTACGATCACTTCGTCAGCCATATAAAGAAAGCGTGTCAGGGGCATTTCAGTGCGTTTATTTTCTTTAATAAACTCATATCAATTTATTTTCTATCGTTATAATATAATGCAAAAAGGAGGGAAAAAGAAAACCGCTTGGATGCAGCACGTGACGAAAACGATGGCACAAATGCCGAACGTGGCTTTGAAAGATGTATTGAAAGCTGCGTCAAAAACATACAAGACCGGCAAATCTTTGACCGGTAAGGCTCTTATGGTGACGAAGAGACGTCGTCGTCGGCGTGGGCGCAAAGCGCGCCGCAAGACCCGCCGCAAGACCCGCCGTCGTGTGCGCCGTCGTCGTAGACGCCGCGGTGGATCAGGATGTTCAGCAAAGCTGACCGGCGGGCGCCGTCGTCGTCGCCGTTAAGCAACACTCTTGGATCGCCGCGTCCCCATTTTCTTCAATAGTTTCTGCATTTGATATTTATCTTCAGATACTATTTGTTCCAAATTATCCTTGCTCGACTCGAACTGGCTCAATATTTGTTGAAAGTTGGATACGTTATTTACATTTTCATCATAAAAGAAATCATCAAATGTATATTTCGTTTTTATAACCCCATAACGACGTTTAGGATTTGGATGAATATTTCTCAACAATAATTGGGTGAAATCAACGGTGAAAGAATTGGAAACGAAGGATTTTACTGGCTTTTTCTGTACAAAGCTAATATTCAGATAGTAGATAATGCGAAGATACATAATACTTAGGGAATAGTTATCCCACGTATGCCAAGAGTTGTGAATAATATCGATGATTTCTAATACGCCATTACGATAGCCCTCTAACACATCTACACAGAGCTTTTCATATTTGTTCAAAAAAACTTCTGAGAAGTTAAGTCGCAATGGCTTATTATTGCTTACATAAGTATGAGCAATCGCTTTAATATCGTTATAGGTCGGGGTATCTTTTTCGTGCAGTAAAAAATTTATATAATGAATTTCCAACGCCCACGTTGAATATTCGGGGGCAAAGATATAAAAATAATCCCTCAGATTGGTTTTTAATCGCTCAGGTGTAAAAGATAGATTAAAATCGATAATAATGGGAACACTTTGATCTTGGGAAAATAGAATATTGGTTTCATTCAAATCAAAATGACACACGCGCACAGAATCTTTTTGCAATTCAATCAA
>Ga0310344_10004375_pt1 | contig 10505 bp, 14 predicted proteins | sample HC15DNA20200_MG_FD_203801 | JGI IMG/M metagenome (GOLD analysis project Ga0310344, IMG submission 203801) | Marine microbial communities from station ALOHA, North Pacific Subtropical Gyre - HC15-DNA-20-200_MG | ecosystem: Environmental > Aquatic > Marine > Oceanic | place: Pacific Ocean: North... | reverse complement strand
TTTTTATGGTATTTTTGAAAAAATTGCTGAAGAAAAAAATATTACAACTGAAGAGATTCAAGGTGTAAAATATGATTTATCTGAGGATTTTATAGCGTTTACTGAAAAATGGTTGCCAAAATATCAAGAATTAGATTCTATGCAACAAATGATGTCTACTTTAAAGTTTTTAGATGGCTCTGAGCATAGAAATTTAAAAGGAAAGAAAACTAAGAAGGCTTTTGTTCATAAATTATTACCTTTTGACCTTATGGATTCTAATATATTAAAGTCTTATGCTAAATTATTTAATTCAAAATTAAAAGATGGTAAAAAGATAGCTAGTGACCAAACAAGTAAAGCTAAGTATAATTTTGGATGGAAAAAATTTGAAGAAATATTAAGAGAGGAGAAGTGCTTATAAATGGCTAAAAGCAAATCATGTAAAATAGCGACAGAACAATGCGATATAGCTGAAGCGGTTTATATTTCAAATTATAGAAGGAATGCAGAGCATCATATGGCTCAAGTTATTCCTCATCCAAAATTTGATTTTGTTCCTCATAGAAAAGCAAAAAATAAAAAATTAGTTGAAAAGGCTGACAAAGCTTTAGAGCAAGTATGGAATAGACTTGAAAAGTTTTTAATGGATAATGGTGAACAATCTTTTTATGCTATTGGAGCTGAAAAAAAGATGGCAGGATTAGCACAAGATTTAGGTGCTTTATTTAAAGGTGCTCCAACACCAGAGACTTTAACTGCAAATCCTAAAAGAACAATGGCAGTTGCTAATCAACTTAATAAACTTCTTGATGAGACTGAAAGAAGAGAATCAGACTCCTATGAACCAAAAGCATTTTGGGAAAGATTTGATTTAGCTTGGGCTCCTGCTTATATACAAAAAATAAGACAAGAAAGATTTGGTATTATAAGTTCATTTTTTGATGAATGTGCTAAATATGTTGAGGCTATTAGGACTTTAGGGTCTAGTACATTAAGGTCAATGGATGAAGCTGAGAAAAGATTTGATAAGTATTTTTCTAAGATAACTAGAGGTAATCAAATAGTTGATGAAAGTATGGTTATGGATGGATTTGTAGTCTTTACAAACAACCCTAACGTACCAGAGGTTAAATTCTTAGGGACAGTTGAAAAAGATGGATTAGTAGAGCATAAGGTAGAAGACTCTAAAGGTCAACAGTATTTTATTCCAAAATTAGATATAGATACTGGTGCTATCTTTGAAGGTTTAAAGAATTTATATAAAAACGAACTCGTTAATGAAATAATGAGTGGAGACGTAAGGCATATTACATTTAGTGACAACCCTACTAAAAAAGACCAAGCTGCTATAGCTAGAGTGCTTAGTTTTGCACGTGCTAAGAAAAAGTTAGCAGACAAGGGAGAAATGGAAAGAGAGAAGGAAGGTAGAATTAGCACATATAAGATTAAAGGTATTACTTATAAAGTTGTTATGGTTAAAAATAATAGAGAAGGTGAAAATACTGAAAAATACAAAGCTTTTATAGTTGCACACACAGATTCTAGAACTAAGAAAACTGTAAACTATTATACCAAAAAAGGTAAAATAAGAGATAAAAAAGTTATTCAGAAGTTAGGTCTTAAAATGGCAGAAGATGTTTTTTCTGGCATGAATGGATTTCATAGGGCTAATGAATGGAGAGCTTATGGACCTGCTTTAAGTAGAAATAGAAAACCAATACCTGGTTCTACTGATAAACAACCTGTATTTACAGAAGATTCTATGATGGAAAATCAACCTGACCCAGCTATTGTTGGTGAATCTAATTATTTAAAAGGCGATAACTTGTGGGCTTATATAGCTGATTTAAGAAATTCTTTAGAAAGTTTCGCAGATAATATCATTGTTCCTATGAAGGAAAGAAATAATGCTAGGATTAATAAATCTAAGAGAATACTTGAGAAAAATCCTAAAATAGCTGAATTATTAGGATATGACCCTAGTAGAGAAGGAAGTCCTATAGACCAAGTTTTACAACACTTTGATTTAGATAATGCATTATATACTACAAAAGATGGAGCTGTTTATACAAAAAATTCATTCTTTAATAAGAAGAAAAATAACTATTTCCCGTGGATGTGGCACGACACTGATGTCCTTGAAATGCTAGATGAAGCTATGAATGAGGTTAAGGCTAGAATTGAAGAAGTTGAAATGGAGGAAGAGCAGGAAGAAGGTGAAATTGAAACATTAAATTCATTGAAATCTGTTTATGAAATAGTTGATAAACCATCTGCTAATTATGAAGATGGTTCAAATATAAAGGTTGGCGCACAAACTGCTATGACAAAACATAGGAAAATGTGGACAGACCCAAGTAGAAGAAGAAAAGATGGTAAGGTATTAAAAGATTATGTAGATAGTATTTCTTATGGTATGCAAGCAGAAGCTTTATATGCTTCAATGCTTGAATCTATTATTGAATTAGCTATGTCTGCTAAAGGAAAAGAAAAGGCAACATTTGAAAATGAAATAGAAGTATTGCATGAAAGAATGAAACTTAGTACTAATGACCCAACAGCTAAAGCCTTTATTCCTTTAATTGGCAGTATTGATATAAACCTAGATGCTCCAAAAATGGCTAATTTATTAAATGGTTGGGCAAAGATAACTGGGAGCAAAAAGAGATTCGGTCCCAAAGAAGCACAAGATTTTATATTATTTCAAAGAGGTTTAACATCCGCTGGTTTACTAGGAGCTTATGGAGCTTTTATCAATAGAACTCAAACTATTAATACTTTTTATTCAAAAGGTTGGGATATGTGGAATGAGGGATGGAAGATAATGGGTAAAAACTATGAGCATACAAATGAAGACGATTTAAGGGGGATGGATTGGAAGTCAGTTATAGATGCTACTGGAATTGATGAGCTTGTAAGTGCTTTTAGTGATGCTTTGTCACCAGCTAGTGAAGTTACTTTTGATGACAGAGCTTATAGCTTGTGGGGTCAAGCTGCTACTTTTATCCCAGGTTCTATGTTTATACCAGCACCTGCTTTTAAAAGATTTATGAAAATGAAATGGTGGGAGGATTCAGGTTCTGAGTCATTTATAGATAATGGTGACCCTGATATAGACAGATTCTTATTATCCCTAGATAGGGTTAAAAGACTTGAATATAGACAGATGAGAAAAACTTTAGAATCATCTGGAACTACTAAAAAAGATGCTAAAAAAATAGTAAGTATTTTAAAGACAATTAATGAAGAATATGGTTCTGAAAAGAATTATATGAGGAAAAGAAAAATAGGGGAATTGAGAAAACTCTACGTTGACTTATTAAGAACTCCCAAAGATAATAATAAAAGAGAGGTATTAGAAAGTAAATTTAGAATTTTATTAGGTGAGGTTTCAAAAGAAAGACTTGAAAAAATGGTTTCCTATAAACTTTCTTTTTGGTTTGAAGGTTTTGGTGATAAAAAATATTTAACATTTACTGAAGGTGAGAGAGAGATGAGGCAACACGCAGCTATTACTCATCTATTAGCAGCTTATCGCTCTGGAGCTTTAGGTAAAAAAGGGAAAAAAATTCCTTATGAAGTTAAAATGCCAGATGGAAGCACAGAAACAAGATTTATATATGAATGCTTTACTACCGATGAAGCTATTAGAATAGCAAGAAATGCAGTTAGAAATGAATATTTTGGTATGACAAAAGTTCACATGGGTCATGCATTTGCAGGTATGGGTGATAGTATATTTCAATATAAAGGTTATCCTTTACAACAATCAATACATGACTGGAGAGCAGTTAAATCTTTAATGGGTGGTGGTGGCATCAGTAAAAGAATGGGTATAGAAATTGGAAATATTCTTTATGAAAAAGCTAATGGTATTAAATATAACCCTCTAGACCCTAATGTTGATGAAGATATTAGAGCTCTTATGAGACTTATAACTACAAGAGGTATGTTTAGTGCGATAGGTGTTTTTACTGAATTATTTGCACCTGTTAGGTATTTATTAGGAGGTGCTAATTGGAGGGCTGCTAAAAATATTATGAGTGGAGCAGAGAATCCTGTTTTAAAAATAGCATTTAGGTCTGTTACCAATGGTCTTATTATGATGGCTCTAGATGATGAAGAAAGAGCTATGCGAGGTTGGGGATATACAATGTTGGATGTTATGAAATTATTTTTACCACTATGGATGATGTTTATGCCTCTACAGATGTTCTATGCATGGCAGGATGCTAAGCCTATGCTTGATTAAACGTAGCAGGGGATGCATGATGAAATGGAGTTAACACACACATCCCCTTTTGACCTACTACGCCTTACGATTGATTCTATCTTCTAATTTTGTTATTAATCTTCTTATCATTCTTCCGATTTCGTCTAATACTCCTATAACTTCTCTTAATTCTTTATACTTATCCATTACTTACCCCTAACCCTATAAAAAAGGTTAGCTTATTAAATAGTACTATGTTTAGCTTTAGTCTTTTTGCTTGATTTACATACATTATACCGAATCTGATTGGGAATATTGCTATAGATATGTGTTTTTGAAGGTATTGAGCCTCCACATTATATATTCTTATACCAAAAATGCCATCTCCGACATTAATTTGGTCTTCAATCTTGATTTCCATACGTTTCCTTTCCGTAATTTGCAATAAGAATAGCATCTGCAGTAGCCAAAGTAGTTTTACATTGTTCATATACTAGGCTTATAGCTATTTCTTTTAGTTTATTTTTCTTATACTTCTTCTCCTTTGGCAATTTACCATAGAGGGACTGCCACTTTTGCGGGGTAACTAAGTGTATTTCACTATTAGCTGTTATTCCAAGCCACATACCATAGTTTACTCCGAACTTAAATGCACTAGACCTACCATCAGTAGGCATAGCATGAACTTGTTCTATGTATGTTTTTACTAAATGTCCTTCATTTCTTGATTCTAACACCATTGTTTCAAATAAACTTTTTGCTTTTCTAGGGTCTTTGTCTATTGGGAATCTTTCTGCATACCAATTATAATCACCAGTTACCATAGCTATACCACCATTAGCTCCTGGGTCTATTCCTATAAAAGAATACTTCATATTATTTCTCCATCAAACGTTTCAAGTATATATGCGACTATTTTAGTCTTACTTGTTTGTTTGTGTTTATATTTATGATGTGAACAACCTTTTAAAAGAATATCACTTGGGATATGTCTTTTTCTTTGTCGATTGTACCTTTCAAACCATAAGCAATCGCCATGACTATAATGAATACAGCCATAGCAACTGCGAGGTTTCTTTTTTTGCACTATAACTTATCTCTGTTCTCCATGCACTTAGATTCATCTTTTCTAGCATCGCTTGACCTACCATAAAACTTACATCTATCACCACAAAATCCTACTACAAAGTTACCAATCTGACCATATCTGGCTTTAGCAGTAATGATTTGGCTTTCATATTTATCATACGATGTTGGGTCAAAGTTATATCCATAAAATACAAACATAGCTGTTTCTGCAGTTTGTTCTATAACACCACTTTCGCTATAATCACTCATTCTTGGCATAGGGTCTATTCTTTTTTCTATTTCTCTATTTAATTGACTTAATAATAGTCCTGCAAAATTCCATTTCTTAGCAGCCCATTTATATTCTTGCATTATTTCTTCTAATTGGAATCTTCTATCTTTATTGCCATCGTTTGTTCTTATTAATTGAATATAATCATCTATAACTACGTCTGGTTGAATTTTGCCTATTTCTCTCATTGTCTCATCTAACTCTCTTACATTTTCATACATATATACATTTTTGTATTTCTTTTTAATTGATTTTTCTAACGCTTCTATATTTGTTTCTATTATGTCTTTAGTTCCATCTTGTCTTAATAGATTGTATGTTAGCTCATCTGATTCCATTACGAATATTTTCTTCATCATTTCAGTGTTGCTCATCTCTCTATTGAATACCATTATCTTTAGTTTAGGGTTCTCCGCTAAATGCCTTACAATATTTACCATAAGAGTAGTCTTACCATGTCCAGGTCTACCACCTAGTACAGTTATTTCCTTTCTAGTCATACCACCTGCTGGTCTATCTAAAGCCCAAAAATTATAAGGAATGATATTACTACCAGTTAACATAGCACTTATTGTCTCATCAACTATTCCATCAGTATCTTTTTTTAACTCTGGAGCTAATGATATTAATTCTTCAGTTAATCTTCTATGGTTTAATAGTATATCCATCGTTTTGTCATAATTTTTGTAACTATTTTTGTATAATCCATAAGAAGCTTTTCCTATCAATCTTTGAATGTGCTTTTCCCAAACTATCTTAGCATAACTTTCTATATTAGCAGTTGTAACTGTATCGCTAAACAAACCTGATATAAAATATGCGTTTGCATCATCATATATTTCTTTATGTTGAGCTGAAACAGTTACTACATCTATTGCCATATTTGATTTATACATTGATACTAATATTTTCCATACTTTTTTGTTTTCATCCCAATAAAATGCTTCTGTGTCTCTTATCCATGCCATAGATTTTTCTATTGTAGCTCTACCTCCTTTTAAACAAGCTCCTAATACTGCTTGTTCAGCATCGTCACTACTAGGAGGTATTCGTGCTTCTTTTACATCTTTCATATTACTTCCTTTCTTAAAATAGAGATTTTTGTTCGCTTGGAGGTACATAATTTGTAATCACAAGCTCATTTTTCTCTATTCTATGATGTTGTTGCCCTGCATATATTGTCTTGACTATTTCTATGTTGAAGTCCTTATAAAGCTCTCTTACTTCTTTTCTATCATCGTAGGACACCATAAAATTAGCACCATTGGAGTTTATTTCCTTGCACATATCAGCTAATCTTATGTGGTCATCCATATCAAAAGAGAAAAAATAGTAATCGCCTCTTTCTCCTGCTATCATATATGGAGGGTCTAAGTACCACATATCATCTTTTCTTGATGGATATTTTTCATGTAGTTCATAGAAATCCATATTCTCTATAATAACATTATTTAGTCTTTTTCTACTATATTCTAAGTCACTTAACAATCTAGTATGCCATGATTTACTATTTTTAGATATAGTAGCATGAATATTTCTGTTAAATGCATTTCTTATTACATAATAGTATTTAGCAGCTCTTTCAACATCTGGTATTTCAAAGTTTTTATTTTCGTGTATTTCTTTTCTATATCTTAAAAATGGTTCTCTTCCCTTTATCATCCAATATGCTTGTTCTTTAAATTCTTCAAATTTTGTTCTTATTGATTCATATAAGTTTACTATATCATTGTCTTTATCATTTACAACATTCCATTCTACCTTATTTTTTCTATAAAACATGGACAATCCACCTGCAAATACCTCTATATACCTAGAATGGGGAGCAAGTTTGGGAATAAGTACACGACTTAGCTCAAATTTACCCCCCATATAAGGAATTACGACAGGACAGTCAGCCCATCTTGAGTCACCCACTATGCAATAGCCTTATTTTGCGTATTTGCTAGTTTTATTATTGATGGATATATCTCATTTTCTAGTTTTAAAGTAGCACCTCTATCTCTTTGCATATGATGTGTAGAGATATATGTTAAAGCATTTAATAAGTCCCAATATGTTCTAGGATTATTGGCTATTAAATATTGAACAAGAGTGTCCATAGCATAACTAGGCAACATTTCTATTACTTTTTTAATATGAGCCTTTCTTATGTTTGTTTCCTTTAACAGAGGTAATGAATTAACTAAGGTTTCTTTTGTGGCTAAGATAGTAGAATGTATAGTTTCTTCTAGTTTATCAATATTTTGATTCCAGACACTATGTTTATTTCTAGTTCTACTTAAAACCATACCTATTACTAACCCATTAGAGCAAACTAATCTGTATGCTCCACTTCTAACTTGAATCTCAGCGCTTCCATCATAACTATTTACGATACAAAGCTCAGGATTAACAAAATCCTTTCCTCCTATATCAACTTTAGTTTGAGGGAATGTCCATCTCCATACTGTTCTTTTTCCATCTGAGTATATTGATGCCTCTCTTAATTTAGCACCTTCTTTTTCAAGAATTGGTGTAGCGGTATTTACTATTGATTCATTAGGTATTAGTCTATACTCATCTGTCATACAACTGAGTATTTCATTTGTATCTTCTCTTACTATGAATTTATATCCAGTCTCTAATTTTACATTCCACTTATCACTATTATTTTTTTCATTATAAGCAAAATTAGCAGGATATTCCTTTACTGGAAATAAAGTATCAGACAAAGTGGTTTTAGCCATCTATGTCCTCCTTTCTTTGTGGTTTTGGCAATTTGCCTAGTCTTTTTTGCTCTAGCTCATATTGCCGTTCTGAATTTGTTTCTGTGTATTGAATTATTTTACTTAAATAAGCGTATCCTTTTCCTCCGTATACATGATTTCCTTCTAAATATCTATGTATACCAACTTTTACTGCCAAATCTCTTGTATCTTGTATCTTTTTCATAAAAAAATATTCACTTCTAGTATTATCTTCACTAGGAATATTCTTTTTAATTAATCTTACAGTTTTAGTTATAAGTTTCATTAATTCTGGATTAGAAGATTGTCTTTCTAATTTTAAAACTGTTAATCTTTTTTTTGGATTATAATTATAATTAGTATCTATAAGATTATGTCCACATTCAGGACAAATTAATTCTTCTAACTTATCTTTCATCTTTTTCACTTATTCCTTTCAGTCCTATCGCAATTAGATATGGAAGACCAAAGCAAATAAACAATATAAGCATAATACTATTAGCCATTTTTTATCTCCTTTACTTCAGTATCTGATGAAATTGTTTTTCTACCTAAGTAATAACCTTTGTCTTCTTCTTCTACTATTGAAGGAACATCTGTTATTCTTACTTTAGCATTAGTATTTACATCTAGTAAAACACCAATCATACCAGTAGGGGTTTTAAACTTTTTACCTATTTCTAGGTCTTTTAAGTATTTATAACCTCTTTGTGGCTTTACTTTGAATTTATTCTTTAAAGCTTTAGTCGCAAGTTTCGCAATTCTGCGGTTCTTGATAACTAGCGGATTCTTTTTTCTGGTCATTTGTTTTCTCCCTTTTATAGTCTCTTAATTGCTTTAGTATATCTACAAAATCTTTCTCTAACTGCTCATAAGGAACTTTCCATTGACCACTATCTACACACGGTACCAACGTTGATATTGACATTCTTAAACTATTAAGTACTAATTGTATTTCTGATTCTGATAATTTTATTGTTGCTACACCTTCATTTTTCATTTTTTCCCTCATTATTATCTATTTCTATTAAATAGTTTGTTAAGTATACTAATCCATCTAACACTTCTTCAAGTCCTTCTTTAAGCCAATCTCTACCATCGTTTATAGGTATATCTTGTCCATATTTCATTTGTCCTATAGACAATCTTTCTTCAAGTTTCTTTAATATTTGCTTATTTCTACCTAAAGGAGCACTTTCACTATTAATTGTATTGTATATTGATTCTGATATATTTTTTATTGTAGAACTTTTTTCAAAGTCTGCATCTGGATGTCTTGCGAGAAAAGTTTGTATAGCAGATTCTATTCTATCCAGTAATTCTTGCACCATCATTTCTTGAACCATTGTATGTTGGTCAACATTTTTATTGATTTTCACAATTACCTCCTTGAAGAATAGGGTGAGAGATTGAGGGCAGGTATGGAAGGGGTAAGAGAGGTATTGAGAGCAACGCTCCCACCCAATATATTCTTCTATTTAATTTAGTTATAAAGAGAAACATAGGGGAAGACTTTTCCTCCCCTAATATCTCTTTTTTTATTGGTTTAGAATGGCACTTCATCTTCTAATTCAGCAGCTGATAGCCTTTTGCCAGTTTCCCATGGCATAATATTATCAACTTTGAATGAAGTACGTTGTTCACCATTTCTATTTGTGTATTCTTGTTCAGTTAAACGAACAAGCGCTGCTCTGCCTAGTATATCATCATCTTCTACTTCTGCTAAGCTTACAACACCATCATCGTCTCTTGGAAAGTCTACACCTAGATTCTGGAAAGTTTCAAGGTATTTTCTATTTTTCCAACCTTGTCCCTTTTCAGGGTTTGGAGTCAACCAAACTCCTGCAGCATAGAATGTTTTACCACTCATATATCCTGCAGTTTGCTCTACTGGACTACCCTTCTCATCCAAAACAGGCTCCCAAGCTCCACTACCATTTTTATGTTGCTTAACAACTTTGGTATCTTTTACTTCTTCTGCTATTTTAAATGTCATGTTAAAGACAGTGCTACCACTATCAAATTCACGAGTCGTTAATCCAGTAACATGAGCTGGGTATGTTCCAGGCATTATTGGTGATGAGCCATCAGTTGCTTCATCGAATGTTGCATCTATAGGTTTCATTATTACTCCTTATTTGCTTTTGGTTGTACAGTATTTATTAACTAATGTATTGAACTCATTTCTAAACTCTTGCATTTTCTTGCTTGGCGATGAGCC
>Ga0310344_10004374_pt1 | contig 10506 bp, 12 predicted proteins | sample HC15DNA20200_MG_FD_203801 | JGI IMG/M metagenome (GOLD analysis project Ga0310344, IMG submission 203801) | Marine microbial communities from station ALOHA, North Pacific Subtropical Gyre - HC15-DNA-20-200_MG | ecosystem: Environmental > Aquatic > Marine > Oceanic | place: Pacific Ocean: North... | reverse complement strand
AAGGCCCAGCTACCACTCCAAAGAGCGCATCGATGCCTGCCTTTCGTAATTGCATGGCGGCTATTTGACCGCCATCCTTCTTGGGGACACTTTCGGACATTTTGCTTTCCTTTTAGGGGTTCCTTTCTTCCGAGCATATGCCTAAGTTACCTTAGGCGTCCGCAAAATTTTACCGTTTTGTTGACACCTTAGACCGTGCGAATTACTTCAGTTCGCGCGATATTGTGGGTATCGACCTCAGTGGTCTGTAAAACCGGGAGCTTACATGTCCTCAACGATAAAGATTCAATCAAAGCGCCTTTGTACGCTCATAGCTCTTGCGGTAATGGCGCTATCTACAAGCGCATGTGTCGTGATCGAAGACGGTGAAGTGGGGGTTGCTAAGAGCTTCGGTGCGATTGCTGACGAGCCGCTTTCACAGGGGCTCACTTATGTTATCCCAGTGGCAAGGCAGGTGGAGCGCTGGAACATTAAGCTCCAGGAACTTAAAGAGACTGCGATGGTTCCTTCCTCCGAGGGACTCATTGTGGGCTTAGATACGTCTCTTCTGTTTCAGGTTGACCCTGTTAAGGCCCCAGAAATACGCAAGACGGTAGGACGCTACTACGTGGAACGCCTGATTATTCCGTACTTCCGTAATGCCTTGCGAGATGTTGTTGCGGGTTATCCCGTGAGAAATATTTATTCGGAGACGGGCCGAAAAGAAATAGCCACACGAATCCGAAACTTTCTCGTCGAAAGCCTCGGAGACCGGGGAATTCAGGTAGTGGACGTTTTATTGCGGGATGTGAAGCTTCCCGAACGTTTCCGGGAAAGCATTGAAGCCAAGCTCACCGCTGAACAGCGCGTTCAACAAAAACAGTTCGAATTAGAGCAGGCCAGAAAAGAAGCGGAGATTGAGGTTGCCAGAGCGGAAGGTGCTGCGAAGGCGCAAGCAATCATCCGCGAAACTCTCTCGGATTCTTATCTGCAATACTTGTGGATTCAGACATTAAATGAGAATCCCAATGTGATTTATGTAGCGACCGAAGCGAACCTTCCAATTTTCAAAGGTGTGGGCACCGGGGCGGGTAAATAGAGATCGGTCTATTCCGCGTCCATCGCGGTCCAGACCTCGTCGAGAATTCTGAATCCACTTACTGCTGCGGGCCAGCCAGCGTAATGAGCGACGTGCGTCAGGACGGCCTCAATCTTTTCGCGTGGAATACCGAGGTTTCTGGCTCCTCGAAAGTGAATTCGCTGCTCCGCCTCTCTACCGAGTGCCACGAGTACTGTGCAGGTTATGAGCGATCTCTCTTCAATTTCGAGTTCTTCTCCTTGCCAGACGTCCCCGAAAAGATGCTCCATCGTCATTCTTCCAAAGTTCTTGGGAAGGCGAGCACCTGATTTGTGACCGGCTAGAAGTTTTCCAAGAGTTGCTTTTCCCTTTTCCATTTTCGATTCTGACACGTAGTTCTCCTAATTGATTGGTTACCAAGAAATAAAATTCTTAACGAAGTAATTGATCATGTCGTTGACTTGCGTAGGAACGAGTAGGTGGTTGAAATGACCAGCTCCCGAAGTTTGTGCATTGATGACTCCCGGAAGTAACTTTGAAATTTCTCGCTGGCGATTCAAAGGTGGTTCCGCGGCAATATGCAGGGCGGGAACATTGCAGTTTTTAGCAGCATTTTTGCCATCGAAATCGAGTACACCTCTCATCGCGGCCACAGCTACATGCGTAGGGGCGGTGGTCATTTCTTTGAGGACTTTATTCCTAAGATTCTTGTCATCCGTAGGCAGGAATAGAACATCACGTACGAAGCTTTTTTGCGGACCTGCATCGCCACTCTCGAGCGAGTTGACCATGCTTGCTATCGCTTCTCTCATCTGAGGCGGTGGGTCTATGGGAGCTGGGTCAACCATGGCAATTCCTCGGACCAGCTCCGGGTGTCGCGAGGCCAGGGCGAGCACTGTCAGTCCACCCATAGAATGCCCTACTGCTACAGGGCGATCCAAGCCAAGAGATTGAATGATATGGGCTGTATCGTCGGCGAATTGCTCGATAGGGTAGTCACCAGTCGGCTTGTCGCTCAATCCGTGACCGCGAAGGTCGACAGAGACGGCTCTGTAGCCGGCTTTCTGAGCGAACTCGGCTTGAGGCTTGAAATAGGTGTGGTTGCAGGTCCACCCGTGGACAAAGACAAAGGTGCCGTTGTCGGAAGCAGTGCCTTGCAGGTCCTCGTAAGCCAGTTTTACATCGCCGTGAGTCAAGTAAAGCAATTTTTCTCCTTGAAGGGACCGATATTACACTGGTCTTTCGACCTGCGCCCTGCTTGTTCTGGTCGTATAATTAAAATGTTTGGAATAATTGTTTTGGTTGAGGAGTCAGAAAATGCTGAAAGTAAAAACGACCTCGGCGACCCTTGGCGCCATAGTTACCGGAGTAGATTTAAAGACTCCGCTTAATCTCGATGAGTGGGAAGAAATAGAGGCTGCATTTCGCTTGTATTCTGTCTTGGTCTTTCCTGACCAATTTGTAAACGATGCTCAACAGATTTCCTTTAGCGAAAGATTTGGCGCTTTAGAGCGTCTCATAACTGAAAAGAGTGACAATCAGGCGATCGCTCCGATCGCTAATGTCGATTCAAAGAACAGAGTTTTGCCCGAAGGTTCAAAATGGGACTTAATGTTGAAAGGTAATACGTTCTGGCATACCGACAGCTCCTTTAAGCGAGTTCCTTCGAAAGCGTCATTGTTATCGGCTCGAACGCTCCCAGATTGTGGAGGTGAGACAGAGTGGGCAGATATGAGAGCAGCCTGGGAAACGCTCGACCATTCCTTGAAGCAAAAGGTCGAAGGTCTGGTTGGAGTCCACGATTATAGATATTCGCAAGGGCTTGTCGGAGGGACAGAGTTTCTAACGGAAAAGGAATGGGAAGCATTGCCACCGGTGCGGCACCCTGCGGTTCAAGTTCACCCAGAAAGCGGACGGACTGCACTCTATATTGGCCGTCATATACGTGAATTCGAAGGAATGACGATGGATGAAAGCCAAGACCTCCTCGGAAATCTGCACGACCATTCTTGCCAACCACCTCGAACGTTTCTCCATAAGTGGGAGGTGGGAGATCTGGTTATCTGGGACAATCGTTGTGTTTTGCACCGAGGACATGAATGGGATCGGCGCCAGCGAAGAATCATGAGGCGGACAACTGTTGCAGGCGACGGGAGCAACGAATGGGCAATGTAGGTTTGTTATTTGTTTAAAGTTGGATTGTTAGCTCATCGTTTTTTATCGTCGGCGTTCTTTTTAATATAGCGACAGAAGCGAGGTCCTCCGTGGCAAGATTACATTTAAGTGCCCTCGATCAGTCGCCCGTCCGTCGGGGCGAAAGTTCGGCAATCGCACTTTCAGAAACAGTTCGATTGGGAATTCTATGTGATGACTTGGGCTATGAAAGATTCTGGGTTGCAGAACATCATAATTTACCAGGGTTTGCGGGGACTTCTCCTGAGGTGTTGATCGGTGCGATTGCAGCGCAAACAAACCGCATTCGAGTTGGGAGTGGCGGGGTAATGCTATCTCATTACAGCTCACTTCACGTAGCAGAATCTTTTAGAGTTTTAGAGTCCCTTCATCCTGGTCGAATCGACCTGGGCTTGGGGAGGGCTCCGGGAAGTGACCCTCGGACCGCTGCAGCACTCGCTTATCCGGGCGAGGCTCGAGATGTTCGGCATTACCCCGAACAGATTGATGACCTTGTTTCCTACCTAGGTCCAGGACAGGAAGGCTCTCATCCGTTTTCTGGTATTAAAGCGGCGCCCACCAAGGGAAGTGTTCCAGAAGTATGGTTGCTAGGTTCTGGAATAGACTCTGCCCTGCTTGCTGCCGAACGAGGCCTTCCCTATGCGTATGCCCATTTTTTTGGAGCCTCGGTCGATCATGGCCCGGCAATTGTCGATGCTTATCGTAAACGCTTCGAGCCTTCACGCCTTTCTGAAGTACCTAAAGTAATGCTCGCGGTTCAGGTAATTTGCGCAGAGACCTCTCGTCGTGCGTACGATCTTTCCTTAAGCCTAGGGTTGGCAAGGTTGCTATTGGCAAAAGGAGTACCAGAACCCATTGCATCTGTAACGGATGCAAGTGCTTACCCGTATTCGTCTTCTGAAAAAGCCTTTGTCGAGCAATTTCAGGAGATTTGTGTACTCGGAACTGAGGATGAGGTAGAGAAGAGGCTGGAGTTGTTGAGCGAACAGTTTGAAACGGATGAGTTTTCCGTTGTCACGGTCTGCCATGATTTTGAAAGTCGATGCGAATCATATCGTCTTCTAGCTAAACGTTTTGGACTCAAGTGTTAAACCATAATCGTAACCGATATCAATTTCAGTTGAGCTGTCGAGTCAAAACAACTGGTATTAACTAGGAGACGCTCCTTCGATTTGACCAAGAAGAGGGCTTTGATGCCAAACTACTAGACTCCAACTTTCGTCTTCAAGTATCCAGGTTTGAGTAAAGCCCATAAATCTCTGACGAAAACCTGAATCTCTCGGCTTTCCCCGAAGTGTTGCATATCCAGAAATAATACCAGTCTCTCCACGCAACTGAAATTGGAGTTCTCGAGCTACCCATTCAAACGATTCCCAGTTTGGTCCATGAAACTGAATGTGTTCAACGAAGTCTGTTTTTGAAAATCGCCAAGGTATATCTTCATCGAAGATCACCATGTCTTCGTTCATTACGCCGTAAGCCTCATTTAAGTTCCCAGTGTTGAAGGCGTTCCGCCAATCGTTAAATGCGGATTCGAGAGAAGTTTTTTTTGTAGTCATTGGTTCTCCGATTGTCGTTTGGGGTAAGAATGCACTTTCTTTTTGAAAGCAAGCGAGAAAGTCTGATCCAGTTTGTATTCATTTAACCATAGACTTGTATTAAATTCGCATGGAAAGTTGTTCGGAAAATATCGAACTTAATTTGAGGGGGGCATGAGAAAGAAATCTTTCGCCCCTTACATGCCTTGCGGGGACCCCAAAAAGCGTGCATCAACCGTTTCGGACTAAAGACCCTAAAACTCCTGCTAGGAAAATCTACGGCATAAGCAACTCATGATATTAAATAAATTCCTCGGCTATAGGGCGCTCATCGCTGTTAATTCGCAAACGCACTTCACTCTGTTCCGGGTTTCTTTGCTGTCGAGTACGTTTTTTTGGTAGAATCTTTTTGAGCGAAAATTCGTTTCCCCATTTATAAGGAGATCACTCATGCCCCATATTCAAAGAACCGATGTCAAAGTTTATTACGAATCCTACGGAGAAGGAACACCGATTGTTTTCCTTCACCCCTTTAGCACGAATAGAAACATTTGGCATTTTCAGACTTTTGCTTTTGCAGAAAACTACCGCTGCATTATTGTTGATCATCGAGGTCACGGTAGCTCCGATAAACCAACCGCGGGTTATGCGATAGAGGAACAGGCCGCAGACGTCATTGCCATTATGGATGACGCGGGAATAGACAAGGCAGTTCTAGTCGGTAACTCAATTGGCGGGATGATTACGATGCAGGTTAATCTTGATGCTCCTGAGAGAGTTATCGGTAACCTCATCCTGAGCAGTGGAACCAATTTGGCAGCAGGGATGCCACCCGAAGCTGGAGAAGCATTTCAGCAGGATTGGCGGGCGGCTTTTAGTGGGCTACTCGAAGGTGCTCTCTCCGAGAAGAGCAAGAAAGATAAGCCTGAATTGATGGATCTGTTGCGCGGTTACTACATGACGGACGATAATTTTACAGAAGATGTCTTCGTCGGTTCTTCGAGTGATCCTAGTGGCGTCTTCAATTGGAATATCACGTCGACGATTGGCAATATAGCGAGGCCGACTCTCGTAATTGCAGGAGTTGAGGATCAAGCTACTACGGTAGAGGCAAATCAGTTTTTGTCTGACAATATTCCGAATGCGGAATTAAAAATCGTGGAGAATGTTGGTCACTTCTATCAATTAGAGAGACCGTCTGATTTCAACGACGAATTGCGGGGCTTCTTGAGCAAGCTGAGCCTTTAATCATAAATTTCCATGGACGGTCCTCGCAAGCTGAACAAGTGGCAATTTGTGGGGACTGTCCTTGGGCCCGGACTTATTTACGCTGGGGCCTCAATTGGAACCTCACATCTGGTCCAAGCTACAAGAGCTGGCGCAATGGCTGGTCTTGGCTTGCTGGGTGTTGTCCTTCTTGCACTACTCCTGAAATTCCCTTTTTTTGAGTTTGGCTCACGATATTCATCGGCAACAGGAAAAGACCTGGTTCACGGTTATCGAGAAATAGGGATATGGGCTTTATTGTTATTTCTGTCGGCGACTCTTTTAACAGGTGGTTTTGCTGGAGTTGCTTTGATTCGCTTTACCGCGATTCTTTTTGCTTTCGTTTTTGGAGGAAGCGAAAATTTAATGGCCTGGGTAGTCGGTCTGTCCTCCGCTGTCGTCGCTTTAATTTATTTTGGAGGATATCGACTTCTTGATAAAACGATGAAGTCAGTTCTAGTTGTTCTTGCTGTTTCGACTGTTGCTGCAACGTTAGCGTCTACTCCTCTGATTGATATTCAAACGATACGACTGGTACCGATGATGGAGGGAAACCTGATAGTTCCACTCGCTTTTCTTTTAGCGCTCGTGGGATGGATGCCCGCCCCCATTGAAGTTTCCGCCTGGTATTCTCTTTGGGCCGTTGCGAAATATCGCGAATCCGATCGGGTTCCATCGGTATCTGAAGCACGCTTAGATCTTATGATCGGTTATTTTGGTTCTGGTTTTCTCGCGCTTTGTTTTCTAGCTCTCGGAGCCGCCGTGATGTATGGGGCAGCGATACCTCTGAGTAACAAAGGAAGTGTATTTTCAACTCAATTAGTGGAGATGTATTCGATGACGCTAGGAGGTTGGGCAAGACCCTTGGTTATTGTTGCCGTCTTGACAACGATGCTCTCAACGATTTTAGCCGTTATGGACGCAGTACCCCGAACGATCTCTGCAGCAGTCTCTTCCCTGAGAGGGTCGGATTTAAATGGAAAAGACGGTAAAGATACGATATTTGTTGCAAGCCTTTTAGGTCTGGGCGTTTTTTCGATTTTTGGTAATGCCGTGTTTGTCGGAAGCTTTACGATTATCATCGATGCAGCAACCATAGTTGCGTTCCTGACCGCTCCAGTATTAGCGATGCTGAACCTCCGGCTCGTGACGTCAAAAAGTATGCCAGAGGAACACCGACCGAGTACTGCTATGCGGGTTTACGCATCTTTGGGAATCGGTCTTTCGGTCTTGTTTTCATTCTATTATTTCGCGTATAGATTGTCTTTCTAAGAAGATGAGCGAGAGTCACGTACAGTAATACTCGAGGTTCATGCGGAGGAGTCTCGATTTTTCTTAGTTCTTACAGGTCAGGCAGTCCTTTTGGTGGAAGTTGTGGCGAGAGGGCTCTTCTAAACTCGAATGCGAGTTCTTCGCCTTCTGGGTTGGTAAGCATAGGTCCGTCCGCATCGGGCGTACCTGTCCCCCTTGCACCTTCGCGCTCGTCAGTACCCTCGCTCCGTGCGGCAAAGCCATTGATAGGTGTGCCTCCTTCAATTTCTTCAAGCGCCGTTTGCGCATATTCTGCCATTTTTCTGTCCCAAGGCATCTTGAAAGAACGCAAATCCCCGATCGGAAAATTATCCTGGTCGAGGTGTCGAATCCAAAAATAGATTCCGCCCTCTTCTTCAGTGTGTTTGTTTGGTTCGTCAAGAAAGATCCAGTGGACACGGAAGGCTTCAGGAAGTTTCCCCTTACTAGGCCACCCGAGTAAATTTAATGACCCGTGCCATGCACCCGCATAAAGACATGTAACCAGAATAATTGAACTGAATTTGATGAGTCGAGAATGAGAAGAGGAAAGATTTAGATTGAGGAGTAGGGCGGCCACAGCGACATACGAGCAGGTAAGAATTAAAATGGTTCCCGTCATTTGACTCGAACTGCCGTACTCAACAATGGTTTGGGTAGTTTACTTGTATCTAGGATTTTCCCTTTGGCGTCTACTTCAAATCGAATAGCGGTTTTTTCGTCGCCCATTCCGGTCAATAAGAGAGTGTCGTAAGACACGAGCGTTACCGATGGATTTAATTTTTCGACTTTAACGGTAACGGGGACTGGGGTAAGTCGGTTTGATTGGAAATGAAAAACGTTTACCACATACTCACCAGGAGCAAGAATGCGAATGGTCGCCGTTTCCTGATTAATCAGTGTTTCGTAGTTGGCGCCAGATAAGGAAATTTGATCTGCAAAATTTCCGCGATCGTCTCGGTCAAGGTGCATGATTCCCGTATCTCGATTCCGGTACCATAATAGGTTTCCTCGAGGATCTTCGACGAGAGTGTCTATGTCATCGGGATGGCCATCCGGCCATTGCACAGTGATTAAAACTTCGGCGTTTGTTTCGACTTGACCGGCTGCTGCGGGCTCTTGTATCGACAAGAATGCCATCACGAAGAGGAGGGCAAAACTTAAAAGGGCGTTGAACAGTAAGTCTGTGAACGCATCCTGCGTATCGGGCTTCTCAAAGACTCTATGACGCATCTTTAGTTAGGTGCAGGTCGGCGGTTACAGACACACGCGTTACTAAGTCGGCTACCGAGGCGTCAAGTACGTGGTACTGAAATTTCAATAAGGTACTGGTTACAAGACCTGCCAATGTCGTGTACAACGCGACTCCCATTCCACCACTCATCTGACTTAATAGCTGTTGCATTCCCGAAGCTTCAAAGCCCTTGAGTTCTCCTATGGGTAAGAGCATCAAAATGAAACCTACTATTGTGCCTAAGAGTCCGAGTTTTAGTAGGGCATCCGAAATAAAATGCCCGAGAGCGTGGCGGTTGGAGAGCTCGTCGCCGAAGGCGGATACCAAAATGCCGGTGTCACCTCCAGGGGCTTGCTCTTTGCAATTTTGGACTAACTTCCCGATAGCCCCCTCCGACAAATTGTCAAAATCCGCGTCTGCCGACTGAACTATGCGTTCGAGGAGCGCGAACTGTCCTCTCTCTCTACTAAGAATGTGAGCGACCCATAACCAATGCAAGCTTGCTATCACGTAGACCGATACGATGATGTAGGAGATGTAACTTCGATCTGAAGAGAGAGCTAAGCCTAGTAATCCGCGCTCGGCGGCAAGATAAAGGGCGAATGAGATTACCCCCAAAATGACCAGCGCGCGAAAGTTCAAGTTTGACAGATTTTGATTTTGCAAGATCGTCAGTCTAGGGCTGGCGGTGGCTTGGGTGCAAGCGATTCGAAGAAGAGAGTTTAAAAAATGGACCCCATGATTTTATTTTCAAGGCAAAAAGGAATCCCAGATTTGACGCAGCCTCGTGTCTCGACCACATCTCGCCCTGTAATATCGATAGCGAATAGGGTTTTTAAGGTAGTAGTCTTGATGGTAGTCTTCGGCCGGGTAAAAAGCTTTTAAGGGCTCGATTTCTGTAACGATTGGCATGTTGAAATGGTCGGATGCCTCTAACTTTTCCCGCGATTTAACCGCGATTTCCAGCTGAGTGGAGTCATGAGCGTAAATTGCGCTGCGGTATTGACTCCCCCGGTCGCAAAATTGCTGGTCCGCAGTAAACGGATCGATGTTTTTCCAAAAAATTTCCAATAACTCCTCGAAGTGAATTTCTTGAGGATCGTATTCGACTTGCACCACTTCGGTATGCCCCGTTTTTCCTGATGAAACCTGATCGTAGGTAGGAGAGGTCTCTATACCACCCGAGTAACCGGAAATAGTAGAGATCACACCGGTCAATTTATCGAAAGGAGGTTCCATACACCAGAAGCAGCCTCCTCCAAAAGTCGCCTTGGCGGTGTTTTCCGCGGAGTGAGAAAGAGTACCGATGGTCACTATCGCGGCTGAGACAACAACAAAAAGGATGGACTTCGAACGGTTATTCATTCGCCTACCGCTGGCATGGGTGTACCTTGGGGCACAAACTGGAGCGCTGCACCGTTATTGCACCAACGTCTTCCCGAGGGTTTTGGGCCGTCGTCGAATACGTGACCTTGGTGGCCACCGCAGCGGGTACAGTGGTATTCAGTACGGATCATCCACAATGTTCGGTCTACTTTGGTTTTTACACTGCCGACGAGTGGATCAGTGAAGCTAGGCCAGCCCGTTCCGCTCTCATATTTCGTAGAGGACGAAAACAGGGGAGTTTTACAAGCCTTGCAAATGAATGTACCGTCGCGAGCTTCGCCGTTTAGGGGGCTGGAAAAAGCTCGTTCTGTGGCTTCTTCGAAAAGCACTGAGAAAGAGGTATCACCAAGGAGAGCCAGCCACTCTTCACGTGTTTTCCCAAGGGGGAAACTGTTCTCCTGGGCTTTCCCGAGTGCCGAATCGAAGATGATCGTGGTCGGAAGCGCGGCTGCAAAAATGCTGATCAGAAACTGTCTTCTCTGCATTCGTTTCCCCCGTACAAACGAAGAATACGGCAAGTATTTTTTGAGGGAACCCTTTGG
>Ga0310344_10004372_pt1 | contig 10507 bp, 19 predicted proteins | sample HC15DNA20200_MG_FD_203801 | JGI IMG/M metagenome (GOLD analysis project Ga0310344, IMG submission 203801) | Marine microbial communities from station ALOHA, North Pacific Subtropical Gyre - HC15-DNA-20-200_MG | ecosystem: Environmental > Aquatic > Marine > Oceanic | place: Pacific Ocean: North... | reverse complement strand
TGATGTAGTGTTCTAGAATTGATTGATTTTGTTCATCATGCGATGTTCCATCTTCTTGAATTTTTGATGCTATACGTATGACAATCGCATTACGTTCAGAATCATCCATTATCAATTGTTAAACTACCATGTATTAAAATATCAAACTTCATTTTCATCATGCCCCACTACGTGTCTAGTACAATAGTATAGATCGTTCATGTTACAGTAAAATAGACTTTTGTCATCACATAACGCACACTTTGGTTTTTTATCGTCATTGGATAATTTGTAGTGATAGTTTCTACTTTTCATATTTTATTCTTTAATGAGATTGTACTTCTCAATATTATACTTGATAACCCAAGGTTTTCAGTTAGAAATTTAACAGTATCAGTTAATGCAGATTTGCCTCTGTAACCCTCATCATACAAAATCTCAATTGATGCTTTGTCAGTTTCAACAAATACAGTGATAATTGTATAATGGCCTAACTTCTCATTGGTATTTTGAATGTATGAACGCATTTCAACTGTTTTGATTTGAAAACCATCCTGAATAGAAGTCCCATCATGAATTAATGTGATAGTCTGATCTGGTTTACGATTTATCCGATTTGGTTCAGCAATGTCAATAATTTTCATAGGTTAATCTTAAATGTAGATTATCGTTTACTAGTTTTCATTCGTCTTCGTTCAGCCTTCTGATCTGCAAATCTCAAATGTTTTCCATTTTTCCTTTTAGCCATACTATGTTCATATTATTTCATATGATAAATCATTCGGTGAGAATATGTAAAAATTAAAAGTGGGTTCTAAACGGTAGATTCATGGCAAAACAGTTTGTAATTGTAGTAGTGGCAGTAGCAATTATAGCATTTTCCGTCTCAACATTTGTCTTTAGCGATAATAACATTACAACAAATCTGCCTGTATTAACACAATCAGATGATTTGGATAAACAATCAGTCATAAATGAAATTGATAGATGCATGCAAGAAAACCTTAATGGGCATATGTCTGTTAACTCATTTAACACAAACATGCTAATGAATCTTAAACAAAGCGCAATGAATGCTGAAACTGAACAATCATTAGATGAGGTTAGAAATACGTTATATCAAATCACTGACTGTAAACAAAATAATTCATATTATTTACCATAATCATGTTCTGTCATACCTTGCACGCTCAAGATCTCTATCATCTTTAGTCTCTTTTTTCCATTCCTTGTAGTGCTGTTTACATAAAACAGATTTTTTAGATGATGAATTTAGTCTGAGTCCTGCATCTTCAACTTTTTTAGTGTTTAGTGATCTAACACCGTTCTGGTCACAGCCGTCAACATTACATTTAGCCCCTTTGTTAACTACTCCCATGTATATTATTTTTTTGTAGAGTTAATAAAGTTGAAATGGTTTAGAATTTTTTGTTCGTTTATAAATAGCGTTAAAAGCAAAAATTCATGGGTAATAAAAATAAATCAGTTTCATCAAAAGACAAGTCTAAAAAACCAAAAGAATCAAAAGGTAAAAAAGATAAGAAACAAGACTCGGAGCGAAAAGAGGTTGCGGTTTTCATAAATGAACAAGAAGCTACTAAAATTATAACTTCTACAAAAGTAATCACTGTTCAAGAACTTGCAAGACAAACTAATGTAAAAATTTCCACTGCAAACGAATTTCTGAAAAAATCACTTGCTGAAGGCATAATTAAAAAAGTTGGTGGATTTAGTGGTCATTATGTCTATCAGTCTAATTCACAATAAAGACGAATCTCGTCACCTGACTCGACATTTTCTAATAATTTTACATCACCAATCACTTTTCCAATTGGGCTCATTTCTTTTTGAATTTTCGTATCAGAATAAAAAAAACATATTGCATGACCAACTGCCAAAAATGCTATCTCACCTTTTTTAAATTCTCTTCTAGTTCGTCCCAAACCAGCCTCAACTGATGTTTCAAAATAAACACCAGTTTTTTCTAAAATGTGTGAATGACCAGTTAATGGTAATGAACGATTGATTTTACCTACTAATGTTGGTGCCAGATGACGTTTTAGATCACATTTTAGTTTGAATTTATTTTTGATGTCTAAAACTAATGAAAGTTTTGAAACAGAATCGTTCAATATTAAAAGTGAATGTTTGGATTATATATTGGCTCATGTGGTAAAAATTGATACTTGTCCAATAACAAAAATAATGATAGTAATGTGGTAGATGAAGAACCTGTACTTGAATTAGATGAATCGCTCCAAGAAAATAATGAAAGTGTAGAGTTGGAAGTTACTATTGATGCAAGTCTAGAAAAGGCAATTGAGGTTTATAGAAAAATACGTGAGGAAAAGGGTCCTTTGTCTGATAAAGAATTAGCAGATTTGGATAAAGAGTGTGAAGTGATCAGAAAAAGAGAAATTATAATGTCTGATGTAGAACATGAGATTCAGGAATTAGAATCTGATGGAAAAATTCTCATGGGACCACCAACACTAACAAGATTTGAAAAAGCAAGGATTATGGGTGCACGTGCACTGCAATTATCTTTAGGTGCACCAGCATTTATTGAAATTACAGAAAGTGCAGAAACATCACTTGATATTGCGATGGAAGAACTAGAACAACGATTAATCCCTATATCTATAAGACGTGTACTTCCAAACGGTGATTTTCAGAATATTCCATTATTTGAATTTAAAAATGAATGATTGATCTATAAAATTTAAAAACACATTCTAAAGAATCATATTAAATTGGAATTACAAGAAACCACTTCAAGTCCAAATGAGTTTTTTGTGACGAGTGAACCTATAATGCAATGTGCAACAAACGCACTCATGTTAATTTCAAAATTAGGAAAAATACACCTAAAGGCAAATGCTGATTTAATACCAAATGCTGTATCAGTTGCAAATATTATTACTGAAAATTTTCTAAAAAATAATTCAAAAATTGAAAAGATCATATTAGATAGTGAAATTTTACCAGATGATGGAAGAATGATTTCCACTATTGAGATAATTATATTTAAAAATTAAAATACGCTTCCAGGACCTTTGACAAGCATATTTTCACATTCTTTACATATTTCTTCATCAATGTCAGATTCTAAATTATGATGAATATCGCATATGAGTAAACTCGATTTTATGTAATTACAAAGTCCAATGAATTTTGAGAGGCTAGATGGTGTATATGCTTTATCTGATGACAAATTATCACATATTTCATTGATCATTTCAGAAACTTGTTTTTCTTCCATAAGTTTTTTAATTAATTCTGGATCACCTCGTGTTCCACGAATATAATTACTAATTGCAGCTTGTGTTACACCAAGCATCTTTGAAATTATTTCTTCACGTATCTCATGTTTCTCTGCAAGAGTTTTTGCTATTATTGCACGTAATGCAGGAATCAGTGTTTTCGATTCGATTTCAGCCGGTAAAAGCATATCTAAAATGAATATTTATGATATAAAAATCCGTTTAAAATTAGCTATAACTATTTACTCAATATTCACATAGGAATCCTGAGGTTTATGACTAACACCATAACAGAAATTAAATCACTAATAGGGGAGATATCTCAGTCATATGATTCTCATTGGATAGCATTTTCAGGTGGACTTGATAGCAGTATACTAGCACAATCAAAAAAAAGTCAAAATATTAGCGGTATTACTATAATTACAAAAGATTTCTTTGGAACCGACTTGACATATTCACAAATCGCAGCAAAGCACATTGGAATTCCTCTAGATTTGAATTATATTGAAACTGATCATATACTTAATGCAATAGAAAAAACAATAGAGATTCTGAAAAATTTTAATGATATTGAAATTAGAAATTCAATAGTACCATATTTGTATTTAAGTGAATTAAAGGAAAAAAAAGTAACTAAGATAATTACTGGTGATGGTGCTGATGAAATATTTGCAGGTTATAATTTTATCATAAAGAAAAGTCATACAGAAATAGAAAATGAATTGAATCGAATGAAGCATATAATGCATTTTCCATCTCAAAAAATTGCTAGTGAACTTGGAATGTCGGTTGAAATGCCATTCATCAATGAAAAAATAATTAAATTTGCTGAAAAACTCCCAACTAATTTATTGGTAAATCATAAAGATAACACTACATTTGGAAAGTGGATTTTACGTAAAGCATTTGAAAATGATCTCCCAAATAGTATAATTTGGAGAGAGAAAACACCAATGCAGGATGGTTCAGGAACAACTGGCCTGACAAAACTATTTGAATCAATTATTACTGATGACATTTTTAAAGAAAAAACTAAAAAAATTAAAAATGATGATGGGATAAATATTCGAACAAAAGAATCACTTCATTATTATGAAATATTCAGAAAAAAATCTAAAGTATCAAAATCTGGAACTGGATTGAATTTATGTACAGATTGTAATTCAGAGATAATTCCTGAAACGAGATTTTGTAGAATGTGTGGTAAGTTTCCACTCACTTAGCATTTTTCTTCCATTTTTTTGGTTTCTTGATAAAGATCTTTCTACATCCATTACAACAAAAGTAGTATTTTTTTTCATTATATTCATGAACTATAGCTAGACTTTCATCAAATTCCAAGCCACAGACTGGATCAGTCACTGACATAATTTTTTGAATTCCATGATGTATTTATCTCTACCAAATAGCAACATTAAATCACACGTTGTTAAGTTGTTAAATTTTTCACAGTTTTTACAAAATCGTCTTCAGATAGAGGATTAATTTTTAGAATTTGAAGATTTTCTTCTACGTGTTCTTCAGATTTTTGCCCAACCAATGGTGCAAGTACCCCAGGTGTTGAGCGAATGAACTGAAGTAAACCAACTGATGGTGACATTGTTGTAAATTCTGGTTTGTCTTTTGCCCATTCAAGTAATCTTCCTTGCATTAATGGAACACTAGTAAAAACTCCAACGTTCAATTGTTTAGCAGAATCTAATATTGATTTAGAGTTACCATCTACCAGTTGATTTTTCTGCATGAATGCTTGATCAAAATGTAAATTATATGGTAACTGAATAAATCTAAATCCATGATCATCACCACCAACACTCTTTGCAATTTCAATAACTTTTTCTAATGATAAGAACATCTTATGATCTTCTGCAACTCTAAAACAGTCCCATGTAGCCATTCCGTAAAAACGAATCTTTCCGTCTTTTCGTTTCTCTTCATAAAATTCAAACACGTCTTTCAATTTTTGAAGAAATATCTCTTTTGACATCTCTGGATTACCTTCTACAGAGTTGTGAAGGTAAATCAGATCTATGCATTCAAGCTGTAAATTCTTGAGACTTCTGTTTAATTGGTCTTCAAGATATGGAACAGTCATACAGTGATAGCCAGATGAAATGTCACCTTCCTTTACTATTCCAGGTTTTCCAAGCTCACGCATGACATACTGCATTAAATCCTCTTGTATATCACCATCATTTGTTACATAGCCATTTTTGGTTGAGATAAAAACCTCGTCGCGTGAAATCTTGTTTTCATTAATTAGTTCAGAGATAGCCTGACCAACACTTCGTTCTGCCTTTTGTGCACGATAGTTAATTGCAGTATCAATTACGTTCATTCCAGCAAGAACTGACTTTTTGACAGCATTTTTTACAATGTTATCGGTATCGGAGTCTGGATTTCCAAGATATGTACCAATGCCAACATTGGACAAACTTAGATCCTGGAAGATATTGAAATTTTTCTCTGGTACTGAGTCATTCTTTGTTGTAAAGTTTTTTGTTCCTTCTGGTGTCGCAAATCCACTAATCATGAATTACGGTCAAACTGAACTGTATTTCTATGTATGTCAGTTTGTTTACTGAATAAGAAATCCTATCACAAATAAAGCTCCCGCTATTCTGCTGAACGTCAATGTTGACTTCATTGCTGGGATGATTTTATCTTCGTCGGAAATTGACGATTTGAGTTTTCTTATGGAGCTTATTACCACAGGTATTGCCGCAAGCGAGATCAGACAAAAGACTGGAATTATCGACATTGCAACACATCCTATGATTATTCCATATGATACGATTGGAAATATGTAGAAAACTGATACTGCCTTTTGCCGTCCAAACAAAATTACCAGCGTTCGACGACCTTTCTCCTTGTCTGCATCGTGGTCTGGAAATGACGTGACAAACAAAACCAGTGATGACAGAACGCCCACGACTATACCACTGAGTACAACAACGTCAGTGAGTTCAGAGTTTTGTATGTAATATGTTCCCATTACAATCAGGGTTCCTTTTACTGCAACAAAGACTTCAGCCAGACCCCAGTTGACGATTTTGGTAGAGTAGAAGTAGATTGACATTATTGCAAATGCAAGAATCACACCAATTACAACACCATGTAGCACGACAAAATAGCCACCTATCAGACCACCTGCCACCAAAAATAAAATTCCAGCGTTGTAAACACTCTTTGGTTTTAACAGTCCTTCTGGAAGCACACCGGTACCACCACTCATTCCAGTTCGCTTTGTTCTTGTGTCTATTCCTCGCTTAAAGTCCCAATAATCATTTAGAAGATCAACGCTTGCATGCAGTGCAATGACACCGCCCATTGTAAGTGCAGTCTGAAATATGTCGATAGTGCCAGAGTGCCACCAAGTTACAGACAGACCTAAAGAAACTGCTATCACTGATGCAAGAAGAAATCGTATTCTAATTACACGTAACCAATAACTTAGCATTAGACTAACGACTCATCACTGACAGTTATTGGTTTTCTTCCGTTAAATCCAGTATCCAATTCATGCCAAAACTTTATTTCAGTTTCACCATCCTTCCAGCACAACCAAACATCTTCATTGAAGCGTCTAGATGGAAAATCAAGTAAGCCTTGATCTAATCCTTTCAGTGAAACACCAGTTCCTTCCAAATCCTCAATCAGTTGATAAAATTTTGTCAGCTCTGAATTTAGTTTTTGTTTTCGTGTCATATATTCATCCAAGCTAGAAGTAGACATCTGAAGTTCTTGTTCTGCTTTAATAATTTCATTTTTTTGTTTTTTTAGATTATTGAATTTTTCTATCACACCAGGAAGAGCCTCATTTGCACTCTTGATTGTAAAATACCTAAACATGATGAGAAACTAAAAGTGTTTAATTAAAACATAACTGGAAAAACATAACTAAAAAACATAATTATATTTATGATAAAGCTTTGAATGAATTATGAGTGCTGATCCAGAAAAACAGCTTGAGGCAATGATTAATCAAACTGTTGAACTTGCAATTTCTCAAAAGGATGCATATTTTAAAGAAATAGAGGCAAGTAACGAAATACTAAAAATTAAAGACCGAAAGGAGTTTGTCTTTGGGTTGATTATGGGGCAGATTTTAGGTCTTGGTGTAGCTGCACTAGCACAAATGAAGGCTGCAACTGGACAGGGTAATCCAACACCACAAGATCAGATGAAGGTACGTGACATGGCATACCAACTTGTTCCACAGATACGTGAAAGGGTTTTTGAGTAAATGTCAAACAAAATAAAATGCTCTCACATACTGGTTGAAAAACATAGTCAGGCATTACAATTACTAGATGAAATCAAAAAAGGAAAAAAATTTGGTGCAGCTGCGAAAGAAGTTTCTCAATGTCCAAGCAGAAAAAAAGATGGAAACTTGGGATACTTTACGAAAGGAATGATGGTAAAAGAATTTGATGAAGTTGCATTTAAACTTCAGATTGGTGAGATCTCAGATCCGGTAAAAACAGAATTTGGTTATCACATAATCAAGCGTTATGCCTAGACATTTTGTGATACTATTCACTACACTGATCGAACCATTATTTGACTAAAGTTAACATATACCAGAATGATTTGATATTATGTATGTCTGAAGTTTCAGTGTTTAATACAAAAGATATTGAAAATATCATATCATGGTTTGAGAGACTCTACAACTCTGATGAGGAGATCTCTGATTATGAACGTGAGACATATCTTAAACTTGCAAAATATTTCATTCTAGATGAAAAGGCAATGTCCTAAAACCAGACAAAATTTTTCTTTTATCATGGAAACGACTTGATGGTTCGTGCATAACTTGCAAACCGATGGTTTCTTGGTCTAACCATTTTTTGCGTATATTTGGAAACTGACACTCCAGATGATCCATTGTAGCCAAGTGGTGAATCTACCCAACACTCATCATTCGCTGCCTTTAAAACGTCATCATATGGACTAAAATAATTTGTAATTTTTTTATTAACAATTTTTTGAAATGTAGATCCAGTTTTTCTTGGATTAAATGAGTTTGCAGGTATGGACGCTCCAAACAGATGAACTGATTCAATGATTCCTTTGTTCTTTTGGTTTTTTGCAAGCGCTTGAACAGTAGATAGTATGACTTGTCCGCCTAACGAGTGACCCATTAATCGAATTTTTTGTGATGGATTTTTTGCTTTCATATCTAAGATGAATCTTGAGAGGTTACGACCGTTCTTTTTTGCAATAATAACTCCGGTTTTTAATGCAGAAATTGCTGTAGATTTGTACTGAACTCCCGCAGTGTTTGAATCATAGCTATATCCTATTACAGGGTGATTGTAATGTAATGCCTTGAGGCGTTTTTGAGCAATGACATACTTGGCAAGTGCACCAGATTTGTCATTTCGAAGGCCGTGAATCATTATGGTAAATTCAGGCTCGCTTAATAGATCATTAAATTTTTTTGGCGGATAAATTTCATATGGTGTTTTTTTGAGAGTTTTTCCAGTTTTTAGGTCGTAGAATCCCCTAGTTGATATCTTAGGAAAGATTCTCATGCTGTTTTTAATCACCCAGCTTGGCTTTTTGCTCATCTATAACAGAAGATTCAATTTTAGCAAACAATGGTTCTACATTTCCTATTTTATGATCATGTTTTAGAGAGATCTCTGACATCTCATCCCAGTTTATGTCAGAGACATTTCCGTCCATTCCAACCTGCTCCCAAATTTGCTGTGATGCCTTTGGTAAGAATGAGTGTATAGCAATTGCCAATGAGCGTACTGCATTTACTGATAGATAGATACATGATGATGTACCAGGTCCTTTTTTCCAAGGCTCTTTATGTTGAAAGTATTGGTTAAAATGAGCAGAAAATTCCATGATTTGTTTTAATGCACGGTCAAGATGATTGTCCACCATTAATTTTGAAATGTCCTCTGCAAGTGACTTGATTCTTTTCTCTGACTCGGAATCTTTTTCATCAAAGTCTTCAGGCTTTGGTAACACACCATCAAATGCTTTGTTTGTGAATCCCAATGCACGGTTGACTAAATTTCCTAGATTTCCAATCAATTCAGAATTAATCTTAGTTGCAAATTGGTCCCAGTCAAAATTCAAGTCATCTTGTGAGTATGGATTAATAGAAATTAGATAGAATCTAAGATAGTCTGCAGGAAATATTTCTAAAAATTCTTTTAATCCGATGTACCAATTTCTGCTCTTTGAAATCTTTTTTGATTCAAGTGTAAGATGACCCCTAGTAGGTATATAATCTGGTAACTTGAATTCTTTGTTAATTCCTAAACGCATTGCAGGTAAGAATAGATAATGATGATATACTATGTCTTTTCCAATGAAATGATAGATATCTGCATCATTCCAAAATGACTTTCCATCTATTCCTTTATCATTTAGAAATTTGATTGAAGATGAAATGTATGCGAGGTGGTTATCAAACCATCCATAAAACACCTTGTTTTCTAATCCATCTATTGGTATAGAAACTCCCCAAGAAATATCACGTGTGATGTCCCAGTCAACTAATCCCTCTTTAATCCAATTTTCAACGTATTTTTTTACATCTTTTTGTAGATATGACGCATTATTCAGATAATCAAGAAGTGGTTCTGAGAAATTCTTTAGTTTGAAAAAATAATGATTTGTAGATTTCTTTACAGGCGTCTGACCACAGATCGAACAATGTGGATTTTCAATCTCTTCAGGAACTCTGCCACATTTTTCACATAAATCAGAATACTGATCCTCTGCCTTACAGTATGGACAAACTCCTTTTACAAATCTGTCGGGAAGAAATTTCTTATCATTTTCACAAAAGAATTGGATTATCTCGTTTTCATAGATATGACCATTTTTTTCTAATTTCCTAAACACGTCTTGAACAAAATCAACATTTTCCTGTGAACTAGTTTTGTAAAAAAAGTCAAATGCAATATCAAATGCAGTAAAATCCTCAAGATCTCGTTTATTCCAATGAGCAACATACTCCTCCGGTGTTTTTCCTTCCTTTTCTGATTGAATCAAAATTGGTGTCCCAAAATCATCAGATGCACATATGTAATATGCCTCAACCCCACTCTGTTTTAGAAACCGTGTTGTGACATCTGCAGGTAGATATGTTGACGCAACATGACCAAGATGAATTTCACCGTTTGAATAAGGAAGTGCACTCGTAATGATTGCTTTTTTGTTCATTTGTGAAGATTGAGCTATATTCGGCTAATAAAGTAATTACGTTTTTAAAGACATTTTGATGGCTT
>Ga0310344_10004370_pt1 | contig 10507 bp, 12 predicted proteins | sample HC15DNA20200_MG_FD_203801 | JGI IMG/M metagenome (GOLD analysis project Ga0310344, IMG submission 203801) | Marine microbial communities from station ALOHA, North Pacific Subtropical Gyre - HC15-DNA-20-200_MG | ecosystem: Environmental > Aquatic > Marine > Oceanic | place: Pacific Ocean: North... | reverse complement strand
GAACATGAATCCTATGGAATGCATATGAGTAGTAGATTACTAGACGGTTTAGAAAAGCTTGGAATAAAATATACTTTCAAAAGAGCAATAGACACATACAAGGATGGAATTTTACAAAACCAAATTCATGCTATACTTTCACAAAGTGAGAAAATAGGAAGAAAGATTGAAGATCTTGTTGGTCAGGAGAAATACCAGAAATTCTTGCCTTATTTCCCAGTGTGTTCAGAATGTAGTCGACTATACACAGCAGAAGCCACAGAATATCTCTCTGATGAGAAAAAGGTGAGATATGCCTGTCATGATGCTGAGATTGGTTCAAAAATCATCAAAGGGTGTGGACATAGTGGTGAGGCAGATATTACAAAAGACCTTGGTAAGCTAGCCTGGAAAGTAGAGTTTGCTGCAAGATGGAATGCATTTGATATCAGATTTGAAGCATATGGTAAAGACATCATGGATTCCGTAAAAGTAAATGACTGGGTTTCTGATGAAATACTAAACTTTCCACATCCACATCATATTAGATATGAGATGTTTTTAGATAAAGGTGGTAAGAAGATTTCGAAATCATTAGGAAATGTTGTAACTTCACAAAAATGGTTGGAATTTGGTACACCACAATCAATCCTTCTTTTGCTTTACAAAAGAATCACAGGTGCAAGAGAATTAGGATTTGAAGACATTCCTTCACTAATGGATGAATATGATGAGTTGGAAAAAATTTACTTTGGAAAGATCAAAGTAGATAATGAAGCAAAACTGGTAAAATCCAAGGGTCTGTATGAATATGTGAATTTACTAAACCCACCAAACGAAATACAACCATATACAAGCTATAGACTTCTTTTAGAATTATGCAAGATATTCAAAGAGGATAGAATAAACAGAGTGAATAAAAAACTAATTGACTATCATGCTATAAAGGAAACCAGTCAAGAGATTGATAATTTAATTACGCTAGCTGGTAACTTTGCTGACGAGTTTGACATATCAGAAAAAATTGAAGTCGAAATTGACTCTACTACAAAAAAGGCACTAAGTGAATTAACATCACTCTTGTCTGATGACAAAGAGATTGAAGATATACAGAATGCGATATATCAAATAGCAAAAGGAAATGGAATTGAACCACGAGACTTTTTCAAAGTTCTTTACCAGATCATATTATCAACTACAAGGGGTCCAAAAATTGGTCCGTTCATAATGGATATTGGACGAAAAAATGTCGCAGCGAAACTCAACTCATACATTTAGAAAAATGGCGCACAGTGAACACAACAAGGCAAAGAAGAAAAGTTATGGATTCATGCTGATCATATTCGGTGCGCTTTTGCTGTTTATCGCACCAAATATCTATAATGGCATGCCAGAACTAGGCGTGACTTCACTAGTATTTGGTTTCATATTTGGTGGAATTGGATTTTACGTAAGATTTTTGAGAAAAGCAAAAAGAGTTTAAAGTGAGTTAAGAGTATCTTGAGTGAAAAATAATGGGTTTCTTAGGTAGAATAAAGGGTAAATCAGAAAAAATCGTTGGTGATAAATCATCAACAGAGATCAAGAAGAATGCATCAAATGACGTTTCTGAGAAAATTGAGATAAAAAGCTCAGATGATATACAAGCAGAACAAGTACAAAATGAATTAGATTTTTTGAGAACTGAATTGTCTGAAAAATCTTCCCATCTTGAATCAATATCCGAAAAACTTAGTGTTTCAAAAAAGGAATATGATGAAATAATCACAAAAATTATGCAGTCTAAAAAATTACTCAATGAAAATAAGGATTCTGTAAATGAAGCACAGGAATCTAAGAACAAACTAGACGAGATTAAAAAAGAGTTGAATCAAGCAAGTATAGATCTAAAAGAGATTAATCGTGAAAAAGATGAGATTGAACCCAAACTTTTGGAGTTGACTCAAAAAAAACAAAATATTGATGGAGAGTTTGAGCAACGAACTAAAGAATTAGAAATTATAAAAAAGCAATTAAGTGAATTAAAAACTAAGAAGAAAAAAGACACGGGTGAAAATTCAAAACAGATTATTGAATCAGCTAGTCAAGTTGTGGCTGCAACAAACAAAAAATTGCAAAAAGCGCTAGAAGAATTGGAAGTGGTGAAACATATTTTAGAAAAGGAAAAAGCTGAACACGCTGAATTAAAAAAGAAAAGTAAATCTTAACTGTAATATTTCTTCCATTTGGAAACTAATTCATCCTTTGTTGCACCAAGATCATAAGATGGTGATGTAACTTCACTCATTGATTTAACATCCACCATGACTATTGAACTAATCTTACTTTTTACTCCAAGATTAACATAGTAATCTAAAACTCTGTCAAACTCTGAACCTTCGTTAATGATTCTTCCATTACCTTTGAATCTATATCCCAACCGCTGAAATGGATCAACAACATTAATCTCAATTGAGGGATTTTCTTGCAGATTTTGTATTGTTTGTGGTGAGCGTATATCTGCAAATACAAGTGTTGATTTGTCTATTACTGCAATTGTCCCTTTTGGTGAGAGGTTTGGTGTTCCATCCTTGGAGATGGTTGCAACGTAGCCTAATTTTTGGAAATTAACAAAATTTTTGATGTTGTCTGGAATACTTATCATAAAATAACTTTTTTTCCGTTGTAATTAAATTCAGATATCAACGCATTAGATCTACAGCTACTCCATAAAACAAAAAGAATCCAATTCCTCCACCCAATATGGCAACCCATATTGCTATATTTTTTGTACTAGGCAACATTCAACATACTAAAAGTTCATAATAAAAACCTCATCAATCATAACATGACAAAGTTTGGAGTTATTGGAAGAGGCGTAATGTTTGCCATAGTTGGTATAGTAACTGTAATAGTTGGATCATTTTTGCTTAGAGGTAATATGCACATGTGGGATAAGTCAAAGTCAAAAAAAACAAAAGAAGATGATACTTGAACGGGCCCGAAGGGATTTGAACCCCCGACCTAATGCTCCGCAAGCACTCACTCTATCCATGCTGAGCCACGAGCCCAATAATTTATTCGAAAAAATTGTTAAAAACGTTTGGAAAAGAACTATGCTTCTTTTTCTGCCTTGTTTACATAAACATAGTTCATTATGACACCAGCAATAATACCGCCTATTATTGGTGCTGCCCAGTATAACCACTGAACTTCTAAAAGACCAGAATCACCAGTTGCAATTGCTGGCGCAAAAGATCTTGCTGGGTTCATTGATGCACCTGTTAGTGGAATTCCAACCAAGTGTAGTAGAAAAACCATTCCACCTATTGCTGCACCATAGACACTCTTTGGTGCCTTTTTGTGAACTGCTGTCATGAAAATTACTACAACTAAGAAGAATGTCAAAATGATTTCAACTACAAACGCAGAGGCCATACTGAAATTCAATAATTCGCCTGGACCACCGTGACCTCCCCAGAGAACCCCTTTACCAATCTCTGGAAATAATGCCATAAGTGATAATGTTGCAATTATACCACCGATTACTTGGAATGCAATATAGCCAGCACCGTCTGCTACTCCTATTTTTTTTGTGATAATCATAGGAATTGTTACGGCTGGGTTGATATGCGCTCCCGAAACGTGTCCAAATGCGTATACCATTAATGCAATGATTGCACCATGTCCAAGTGAGATCATTATGATGGCTTCAATAGATAATCCCTCCCCAAATGCTACCACAGCTAGTATAACAGATAATGGACCAAAGAATACTAAACCAAAAGTTGCAATTGCCTCAGCAAGCCATGCTCTTGGATTTACCATGTTTCAAATTCGATTTTAGTATCCATATAAAACATGCTAGTCATACCTAACGTAGTCCCCACCTAGACATTACTTTATCTTCTAATCTCTTAAACACAAAACCATCAATCAATATACCAATACCCATTATTACTAACATCATAGCAATTACTTGAGAAACATCATTTAGTTGTCGCCCAACGTTTAACAAAAATCCAAGTCCCAAAAATGAGAATAATAACTCTGCACCAATTACACCTCTCCATGCGAACGCCCATCCCTGTTTAAAGCCAGTTATCATGTATGGGAATGCAGCTGGAATCAAAACTGTTGTGATAAGATGACTTCCTTTTGCGCCCATGTTCCTAGCAGCCTCAATGTATGAGGGATCTATATTTTTGACTCCAGTATACACGTTGATTGTGACAGCAAAGATTGCACCAACTGCTGTGACAAAAATAATTCCAGCATCTGTAAGCCCAAACCATAATATTGCCAATGGAACCCATGCTACAGATGGTATTGATTGTAATCCTAGAACTAGTGAACCAATTGTCTGATTGACAGTTTCAACTCTTGCCATAAAAATTCCAAGTATCATTCCACCACAAATAGCAATTGCAAGTCCAACTATGAGACGCCACATGCTTGTTCCAATTCCATAGAACAAACTTCCATCAGATATTCCATAAACCAAGTCTTCTCCAACCTCAATTGGTGATGGAAATATATTGTCTGGCCAAATATCTGCACTGTCAATAGCCTGCCAAACTATAATGATTGCAATGTAAAACACAATTTTTTTTCCAAATAAATTAGCCTTCATCAACATTCACTCCTATTTTGGTCCCTGATGTCGTAATGAAGAAAGAATTTCTTTTTCATATGTACTCAAATTTTCATCTTCAGCAACGCGTGGTCGTTTATAATCAACATCTATTATTTTTTTAATAATTGATGGTCTGGCACTAAATACAACAACTCGTGAACCAAGAACTGCTGCCTCTGGTACATTATGCGTCACAAAGATTATTGTCTTTTGTGTTTTTTGCCAGATTAATTGCATTTCAACCAAAAGTAGATCTCTAGTCTGAGAATCAAGTGCAGCGAATGGTTCATCCATTAATAGAACGTCTGGATCCATAACTAACGCTCGAGCTATAGCAACACGCTGCTTCATTCCAGTTGACAACTGATATGTATATGAATTGGTAAATTGAGTAAGCTGCATCATATCTAGATATCTGCTGGAAATTTCGTTACGCTCTTTTTCAGGAATGCCTGATATCTTTAAGCCATATTCTACATTGTCTCTTACTGTTAACCACGGAAACAATGCACCTTCCTGAAATACCATTATTCGCTCAGGTCCAGTATCAGTGAGTTGCTTTCCATCTAGCATAATTTCTCCTCCATCTGGTTTTTCCAGACCAGCTAGAATTCTAAGGAAAGTAGATTTGCCACACCCAGATGGACCAACTATACATACAAACTCACCGTCATTTACAGTAAGATTTACTCCTCCTAGTGCCTTTAGTGGTTTCCCATCATGCTGAAAGAATTTCTCAACATTTTTAGCTTCAAGTTTACCCATGTTGCTCTGCCCCCACAATTTTTGTTGGAATACTATCATCATAAAAAATTTCATCGATGTTATATCCTGAACGTCCAAGATATCCTAATGAATCAGCACGTTCAGCAAATGTAAAAACTGATTTTTTTAATGGATCAGATGTGATGACTAAATTTGAAAATGATTCATCGATGATTTGAACAGGAAGTGTTTTTCCCATATAGTCTTCTAAAAATTTACTATACACTTGCTTTGTTTTGTCAGGATTCGAATTAATCCATTGAACTGTTTTTTTATTTGATTCAATCCAATTATTTATCATTTCTGGATTCTTTTCAATAAAGTCAGTCCTTCCAATCAAAAGTACTGAGGAAAATTGCTTTTCTGGCCAGAATTGACTTTCGTTAAAAACCCTAATACCTCCAAGATCTTGTACTAACATAGTGGCCCATGGTTCAGGAACCCATGCACCATCAATATCACCTTTTGCAAAAAGAGTGTATATATCAGGATTAGAAATATTCAAAACATAAACTGTGCCTCCTTTCTCTACTGGCATTAATCCATTTGATGATAAATAATATCGAAGTGAAACATCCTGTGTATTACTAATTTGTGGTGCGGCAATTCTCTTTCCATCAAAGTTTTCTATAGATTCAAGTCCAGATCCTTTTTGTGCAATTAGACTTGCACCACCATCTGCAGCACCAGCTAGAATTTTTAGTGCATTACCATCAGATTTTAGATAACCATTAATTACTGGTCCAGGTCCAACGTATGCGATATCAATTGAATTGGAAAATAAGGATTCTATCACTTGAGGACCACTATCAAAAATTTTAATTTCAAGTTTTGTTTCATCAGAAAAATTTTGATGAAATATTTCATTCTCCATACCTACAATAGGAACTGCGTGAGCAATACTTGGAAAAAATGCAATCCGAATTTTCTCATCAGATGCATCTGTATAGGATTGAGCCAAACTAATCGCTATAGCAAAAGCTAAAACACCTATTCCAGTTCCGATTACGTATGAAATTTTCATAAAACAGCGTTATAACTGAAAGTTAAATAGTGATCGAATTTTAGCTTTGCCTATTGATTTTTTCACGTCAAAAAAATCAATCTCACCTTATGAAAAGTAGTCTATCATAAAAGATAAATGATAACCCACATTCAAACAGTTGCTAAATGAAACAAAAATCAATACTTGCGTTTTCTGGAGGCTTGGATACTTCAGTTGTCGTAAAGTATATGCAGGAAATTCATGACATGGATGTCATTACAGTTACAGTTGATGTTGGGCAAGATGATAATTATAATACTGTTGCAATGAAAGCAAAAAAACTTGGTGTAAAAAAACATTATAACATTGACTGTAAAAAAGAATTTGTTATAAAGTATATTTTTCCAGCAATTAAAGCAAATGCACTTTATCAAAAAAAATATTGTTTGGCAACTGCACTTGCACGTCCATTAATTGCTCATAAAGTATTAGAGATTGCAAAAAAAGAAAAAGTTGCGTCATTGGCACATGGGTGCTCAGGAAAAGGTAATGATCAGGTTCGCTTTGATAATACACTACGTGCTGGTTCAGATTTACCAATAATTGCACCAATCCGTGATCTAAATTTGGACCGTGAGACAGAATTAAAATTTGCGAAGAAGCATGGAATTCAAATAGATAATGTTGCAAAAAAATTTAGTATTGATCAAAATTTGTGGGGAAGGGCAATTGAAGGTGGTGTATTGGAAAATCCACTTAATGAGCCACCATCAAGTGCATTCATTTGGATTAAGACAAAAAATCTTCCTGAAAAACCAGCTTATATGAAAATTAAATTCAATAAAGGAACTCCAGTTGAAGTTGATGGGAAAAAACTTGAACCTGTGAAATTAATTGAGTATATCAACAAGAAAGCAGGTGCACATGGTGTTGGAATCGTTGATCATATAGAAGATAGGGTCGTTGGAATAAAATCACGTGAAGTTTATGAAACACCAGCTGCACTTTGCTTGATTGAAGCCCATTCAGATCTTGAGAAAATGGTTCACACAAAACACGAAACTAAATTCAAATCAATGGTTGATGATGAATGGTCTTGGCTTGTTTATTCTGGTTTATGGGATGACCCATTAAGAGAGAATCTAGATAAATTCATTGAGCAGTCACAGAAACATGTAACTGGTATGGTCAGACTCAAACTTTTCAAGGGTAGTGTACGTGTTGTAGGAAGAGAATCGAAGTATTCATTGTACAGTCATGATATTGCTACATATGGAAAAGAATCTACATTTGATCAAAAACTGGCTAAAGGATTCGTTGAATTGTGGGGATTACAGACAACAGAAGCTAATAAATTCTAGTTAACTATGGAAAAAAAATCATGAATTGCCCAGAATGTGACGCAAACTTGAATATCCCTGACGATGCAGCGGTAGGAGAAATTGTTTCTTGTGCTGATTGCGGTGCTGACTATGAGATTGCTAGAAAAGATGGTTCAGATATAGAACTTAAACAAGCAGAAACAGTTGGCGAAGATTGGGGCGAGTAATTGCAAAAAATTTGTATTGTGTTTGACCGACTGAGAACTGAAGAAAAACTACTTCAGGCTCAAGCATCTGAAATGGGCTATGAAACATCAATGATTGATGCAAAAATTACAAGGTTTGACACAGAAAGTAAGAGAAATGATTACGATTTTGGTGACGTTGTACTTGAAAGGTGTGTTAGTTATTACAGGGGATTACATTATACAGCATGTCTGGAATTTTTAGATACTCCTGTAATCAATTCCTTTGATGTTGCTAACATATGTGGAAATAAAATGATCACATCGATGCTACTAAAAAAGAACAACATACCAACACCAAAAACATACTTTTCGTTCACCGCTGAATCAGCAATGGAACACTTTGAAAAAGTAGGATACCCACTTGTCATAAAACCAATAATTGGAAGCTGGGGTCGTAGTGTCATGCCAATCAAAGATAAAGATACAGCTGATGCTATAATCGAAAATAGGCAAGTTACTGATGGACCACAAGATAGGATATACTATTTACAAGAAATGATTGATCGGCCACCAAGAGATATCCGTGTAATAACAGTTGGTGATCAACCAATAGCTGCAATGTATAGAAAATCATCAGGTGGATTCAAGACAAATATTGCACTTGGTGCGGATCCTGAAATATGTAAAATTACAAATGAGATTGAAGATCTATGTGTAAAAACATCCAAAGCCGTTGGCAGTGGTATATTAGGCATTGACTTGATGGAAGATAAGAAAAAAGGTTTAGTTGTCCATGAGGTCAATAACACTGTTGAATTTAAGGGTCTAGTCAAGGTTGCAGAGAAAAATATCCCGAAAGAAATCATAAACTATGCAATAAATTACATCAAAAGATAGTTTCAATTAACGTTAAATTATGCTATTTTACGAAGAGGATCATAAATGAAAGTAGGAATTGTAGGTGCGTCTGGATATGTTGGAGGAGAAGTACTTCGATTACTGGTAAGTCATCCAAAAGTTGAAGTCTCTATGGTAACATCTAGACAATATGTTGGTGAATACATTCACCGTACACATCCAAGCTTGAAGGGTTTTACCGACTTGACATACTCGGAACTTGACTATGATAAAATGAGTGACAGCTGTGATTTGGTTTTTACCGCAGTACCACATGGCACTGCAACCGATATTGTAAAATCACTTTATGATAGAGGGATGAAAATAATTGATCTTAGTGCTGATTATAGGTTACACAATCCAGAAGATTATGGGAAATGGTATGGTTGGGAGCATCCACATCCTGACTACTTGAAGAAGTCAGTATTTGGAGTCCCTGAACTTCATCGTGAACAAATTAAAAACTCACAGTTGGTTTCTTGTCCAGGATGCATGGCTGTTACATCAATGCTTGCACTAAACCCACTGATCAAAAATGATCTAATTGATACAGAACATATTATAGTTGATTCAAAGATTGGTTCATCTGGTGCAGGTGCTGGTGGAACTACAGGAACACAACATGCAATGCGTGCTGGTGTCATTAGACCATACAAACCAGCAAAGCATAGACACACTGGTGAGATTGAACAAGAATTAAGTGAAACTGCTGGAGCCAAAATTAAGGTTGCAATGAGTCCACATGCAGTAGACATTGTAAGAGGAATTCTTTGTACTAATCATACATTTCTTAAAAAGGAAGTAGATGAAAAAGAGCTTTGGAAGATCTATAGAGCTGAATATGGTGAAGAGCAATTCATCCGACTAATACGTGATAAGAAAGGTCTCTACAAATTCCCAGATCCAAAATTTGTTGTGGGTTCTAACTTTTGTGATATAGGTTTTGACTTGGATCAAGACAATAACAGGCTTATTGCACTATCTGCATCAGATAATCTGATGAAAGGTGCTGCAGGCTCTGCTATCCAAAACATGAATGTCATGTCAGGCTTTGATGAGATGGAAGGAATTATGTATTCCCCATTAACTCCTGTATAACGTATGATAACAATAAAGATTGGTGGTAGTGTAGTTGATAATCTTCATCCGACTACTATCTCAGACATTAAAACAATAGCAGAAAAAGAAGGTGTCATTCTTGTACATGGTGGTGGTAAGGAAGTCACCAAAGTTACAGAACAGCTTGGTAAAGAACCAAAATTTGTTGTGTCACCAAGTGGAATCAAAAGTAGGTACACTGACAAAGAAACATCAGAAATCTTCACAATGGTGATGTCTGGACGAATAAACAAAACAATAGTTCAGATGTTACAAAAGAATGGAATCAATGCAGTTGGTGTTTCTGGTATTGATGGTAAAGTCATACAAGCAAACAGGAAGAAAAAACTCATAATTATGAATGAGAAAGGCAGAAAACAGGTAATTGATGGTGGTTATACTGGCAAAATTTCTGATGTAAATGCAGATTTGATTACTACAATTTTGGAAAAAGGATACACTCCTGTTATTTCACCTATTGCTATGAGTGAAGAGTTTGAGTTTCTAAATGTAGATGGTGATAGAGCAGCGGCAAATGTGGCAGGTCATGTAAAAACTGACAAAGTATTATTCATAACAAATGTTGATGGATTACTAATGGATGAAAAACTAGTTGAAAACATGACTTTAACAGAAGCAAAAGAAATCTTACCAAAGG
>Ga0310344_10004369_pt1 | contig 10508 bp, 8 predicted proteins | sample HC15DNA20200_MG_FD_203801 | JGI IMG/M metagenome (GOLD analysis project Ga0310344, IMG submission 203801) | Marine microbial communities from station ALOHA, North Pacific Subtropical Gyre - HC15-DNA-20-200_MG | ecosystem: Environmental > Aquatic > Marine > Oceanic | place: Pacific Ocean: North... | reverse complement strand
ATTATGCATGCCATTCTCAAGATATGCCCGGCAAACTGAGGCAGTCCCCTCAGGTCTAAGAGTTATAGAATCACCTCCTCGATCCAGAAAGCTGTACATCTCTTTCTCTACTATGTCAGTGACCTCCCCTACCCCTCTTGTAAAAAGGTCCGTCTGTTCAAAAATAGGTGTGTCTAATCTCTTATATCCATATCTACTAACAACATCCCTAGCAACAGAGTGAACATATGTCCAATATCTCTGGTCATTCGGTAATATATCTGTAGTACCCCTAGGTGCCCTGTACACGCGATTCCTCCATCTATATCTGAATATATCTGAACTGCACATAGAAGCATATCCTAACTAAAATACTTTGCCAAGTGCGGCAATTGCGATAATCTACACAACTGTTTATACTTCAAATACTTCGACTAAGATCCAAAGTACGGCAAAATAACGAAATGATAGAATTGATAGACGCGGCTAGCAAGTATATCCCTGATGAAGAAATACAAATCATAAGGGACGCCTACGACTTCGCTAACAGAGCTCATACAGGACAAAATAGGCTTTCTGGAGAACCCTATATTGAACACCCATTAAACACATCATTGTTCTTAGCTGAGCTGCATATGGACTCTACAACCCTAGCTGCTGCTCTATTACACGATGTAGTCGAAGACTGTGACGTCAAATTAGATGACCTGAGCCAGAGATTTGGCCCAGAAGTGACTAAACTAGTAGACGGTGTGACAAAACTAAACAAAATCGACGCCCTAAATGCATCCGGATTAGAACACACCCATGGACATAGCCAGGCAGAAAGCCTCAGGAAGATGCTTGTTGCCATGGCTCAAGATATTCGCGTAGTGCTAATTAAGCTCGCTGACAGACTACATAACCTTAAAACCTTGAACGTCCATCCTCGGGACAAGAGAGAAACCATCGCAAGAGAAACTCTGGACATATATGCTCCACTGGCCCATAGGTTAGGGATATGGGATATCAAATGGAGATTAGAAGATCTCGCATTCAGCTATATAGAACCAGAGAAATATAAGAATATATCTGAGCTACTATCTGACAACAGGTCTGAAAGAGAGAGTTATATTACTTCCGTATGCGATGTCGTTAGAAATGAACTCAAAAACGTAGGCATTAAAAGCGATGTTAATGGAAGGCCGAAGCATATATACAGTATCCATAAGAAAATGGAGGCATATGGTAGACAAGGAAAACAATTTGGCGAAATTTACGATCTCTTTGCCCTAAGGATACTTGTGGAAGGCATACAGGATTGCTACAGCGCTATAGGAGTAGTCCACAGTTTATGGCATCCAATAAGGGGTGAGTTTGATGACTACATTGCTAATCCAAAAGAGAACCGATATAAATCTCTACATACTGCGGTTATGTATAACGGAAAAGTTCCTCTGGAAGTACAAATAAGAACCTATTCTATGCATCAATTGGCAGAATATGGAGTCGCCGCACACTGGAGATACAAAGAAGGTACAGAAAGTGATTCACATTTCGAAGAAAAAATGACCTGGATGCGCCAGCTATTAGATTGGCAGAGAGATGTAGCAGGTGCAGAGGAATTCTTAGAGTCTGTAAAAACAGACATTTTCCAAGACCAGGTATTCGCATATACTCCGAAAGGAGATGTTGTAGAACTACCCATAGAATCAACACCTATAGATTTCGCTTATCGTATTCATACAGACTTGGGGCATCGATGCATAGGTGCCAAAATCAATGCCAAACTTGTCCCTCTCTATACTCATATACAAAATGGTGACACCGTAGATATTGTCATATCAAAAATAGAACGCGGCCCAAGCTTAGATTGGTTAAATGCAGATCTAGGATATGCCAACACAGCTAATAGTAGGCAAAAAATAAAGCAGTGGTTCAAGAGACAAGCCAAAAGCGTAAATATCCAAAGAGGTCAAGAGATACTGAACAAAGAACTACGACATCTCAATTTGAGAATAGAAGAAGATGAGATAGCCAAACTATTTAAAATGGATAGTAGACAAGATTTATTGTCATCTATTGGAAATGGCAATATAAACATCTCACAATTAACAGGCAGGCTTCTATCCCAACATAGCCAAACATCAAATGATGTGCAAACAGTAACTAATATCACTTGGCCATCATCAGGCATAGAGGTATTGGGAGTCGGGGATCTACTGACTAGGGTAGGTCAATGTTGCACTCCTATCCCTGGTGACGATATTATAGGATACATAACCAGAAGTCGTGGTGTATCAGTACATAGAACCGACTGCGTGAATATAATCAACGAAGACGAAAAAGAAAGGCTAATACAAGTAGATTGGGGGAAAACTAGAACACTATACCCTATAAGGCTTATAATAGAAGCGTGGGATAGAGTTGGTCTTCTAAGAGATATAACCACTCTCGTGTCTCAGGACAAGATTAACATAGCTTCTATAGTGAGCACAGAATCAGAAGATAATACCTGTACTATTGCTTTAACAGTATTTACTACTGGAGTAGGTCAGCTAAGCATGTTATTCTCTAGACTAGAAGGAATAGATGGAATATTTAGAGTATTCCGTGGAGCCATAGAAGAAAACATGCAAAAACAGTCAGAAAAAAAGATTTCGAATTTAAGGGGGAATTGATTTGCCTAGCGAAAAAACAGCGCGTGTACAAGAAAGAAAGCGTATAAGGAATAGATTGGTCAGGAACGCCACCAGAACTCAGATCCGACGGGCCCAAGAAAGTATCACTTCCGGAGAGTCTGCATCTACATTAGAAGAAGTAAAGAAAGCCCTGAGCGCCCTAGACAGAGCCGCACATAAAGGCGTAATCCACAGGAATAATGCTGCCCGACGAAAGTCCAGGCTCATGGCCAAGGCTAATACTTTATCTGAATAAACAACATAAGCATTAAATCTTCATAGCATAGGGATCTTAGTTTCTGGTTCTTAGTCTGGCATTACGAACAAAAAGTACCAGTACCGCAGCGACTAGACTAAGTCCAGATAAAACTAGAAATGGTGGACCGTAACTGTCTGTAGCGTCATACATGACGCCAGTAAATATCGGGCCTATCAAAGCCAATGAGTTAGTTATAACCATTGACATACCAGTTATGCTTGCGAACCTTTTTCTGCCGAAAAGCTCACCTCGTAAAGCGGTTAATGCAGCTCCTCTACCGCTCCAGCCAGGTGCAAATAGTAATCCAAAAACAACAAACATAGTTATTGTTTCACCTTGTGCAAAAACAAACAATGCCGCGGTCTGAAATAAGAGAAATATTGCTATAACATACCTCTTATCAAATTTGTCCGCCACATACCCACTAAGTAGTCTGAAGAATATTCCAAGCCCTGTGTATATTGAAACTACCAATCCCGCCATTTGCAGAGAAACCCCAGCTACTACCATCCTTTCTATCTGATGAACAGCAAGGGCCGATAGACCCATTACGGCTATCCCATGAACCAACGACAATAGCCAAAAAGCTTGGCTTCTCAGGGCTTCATTTACGGTCATATCCCCAGGCTGTGTGTCTGGAACATTTTGAACTGAAGAATTTATATCATCACCACTAGAAACTCCGTTCTCTATGTCTCCATCTGGTTTTAGGCCCATATCCTCCGGTTGATTACGTAATATCTTTCCAATGGGTAATATAAGTACCAAGACGAATACACCAAATCCTATAGCACTAGTTCTCCATCCATAATTATCTACAGACCAGGTCAAGACTACTACCAGCAACCCCCCCACATTTACACCCAATGTAGCCAACGCCATAGCCCTAGCCCTAAACCTATTAAACCAATTAGTCAACGCAGCCATAATTGGAAGAAACCCTCCCAGCCCAGTCCCTAATGCTATAACTACCAAAGCTATATAAAAATCAGTTATTCCGTCGACTGTACTAAGCAATAAGAAGCCAAAAACCATAATGGACATGCCCAAAATAACCATTTTTCTGGTACCAAACTTGTCTACGAGGAAACCCTCAATAGGTCCGAGAAAACTGGATTCTGCCCTAGACAAGGCGAAAGCCCCAGACAAGAGTCCGCTGCTCCAGTTATAGTCACGTTGTAATGCCGAGAAAAAAACACCCAATCCATGCAGACCTGCTATGCCAAGTAGCATCATAACCATAGTCCCAGCGAAAAGAACCCAGTAACCATAGAATATTTTCTGGATTCGAAACATATCAGTTTCAATAACCCCCTAAGTCTTCATTAACCAAATGTATAGGGTACATAACAGTGATCTAGAGATAATGTAACGGATGCCTAGTCCTATACATAACAATTCCCAATACTATCAAAGCTAAAGCACTGTATCAACAAAGCACACTATTGAATAATCCCTATTCGATAGTATAGTTATAGTTAAGAATGGATCTTGGAGGATAAATTATGGAGATAAACGAACTTCAACAAGTTATAAAAAACCATAGGTGGTCAGGTCTCTGGAATGGAGTTGTAATTGGTATGGGTGTAGGATATTTATTATCTGGCCTAATACTAGGTGCACTCCCAATAGCAATGGGTTTGGTTATAGAGATCTTGCAGCGAAAAAAATTAAGTAAGGTAGAGTAGGATCTGGTTCGTCATATGCGAACTATTCAACCGTACAGCAGATCTAGCGCATTAGATTTATCTGTCACTTGTAGTAAGGAGCTATTATTGCTACAATTTCCCGGTTGAAGAGTAACGCAATAAGCAAATAACAACTAGATTAATCAAGACAAAGGAGTGCTCAATGCCAAAGATCAACGTAGCTATTATTGGCGTAGGCAATTGCGCATCATCTCTAGTACAAGGTGTGTATAGATATAACGAAGTAGAAGAAGATGCATTTATTCCCGGACTAATGCATCCCTCGCTTAGCGGGTACCATATATCAGATATAAACTTCGTGGCCGCATTTGATATAGATGAAAACAAGGTAGGCAAAGATCTATCAGAAGCAATATTCACCGAACCCAACAACACAGTACAGTTTGCAGAAGTACCTTTCATGGACCTAAAGGTTGAAAGAGGAATGACCCATGATGGACTTGGTAAATACCTATCACAAAAAATCACCAAAGCTCCTGGTTCAACCGCTGATATAGTTAAAATCCTGCAAGACAGAGAAGTGGACGTTGTAATAAACTACCTCCCTGTAGGTAGTGAAGAAGCAACCAAATGGTATGTTGAACAAGTACTCGCTGCTGGGTGTGGATTCGTAAACTGCATACCAGTATTTATCTCTAGAGAGGAGTACTGGCAAAAGAGATTCAAAGATAAGAATCTACCCATTATTGGAGATGATATAAAATCCCAAGTTGGAGCTACAATCACACACAGGGTCCTGACCAGACTATTCAGGGAGCGAGGCGTAAAACTTGAGAAGACGTACCAACTGAATTTTGGCGGAAACATGGATTTCTACAACATGTTAGAAAGAGATAGACTAGAATCTAAGAAAATATCTAAGACCAACTCAGTAACCTCACAATTAGACTACGATCTTGGTGAAGAAAACGTTCACGTTGGCCCTAGTGACTATGTTCCTTGGTTAGGAGATAGGAAATGGTGCCATATACGAATGGAAGGACGGACATTTGGGGACGTACCACTAAATTTAGAGTTGAAATTGGAGGTATGGGACAGCCCTAATTCCGCAGGAGTCGTTGTAGACGCGATAAGATGCTGCAAACTAGCACTTGACAGAGGAATAAGCGGAAGCCTTGAGGGTCCGTCTTCGTATTTTATGAAATCCCCTCCTGTACAATACTCTGACGACGAAGCTTATGACTTAGTGGAAAACTTCATAAAAGGTGAATAGGCTACTAACCTCACCCAGGTTTACGCATAAATGAAAATTGGCTTGGTCTCCCCTTACGACTATGGCTACCCAGGCGGGGTAATAGCTCACATATCAGACCTATCACACGGGCTCGTAAAAGCTGGTCACCAGGTTAAGATTATCGCTCCAATGTCTGATCCAAACCCAGATATTGAAGAGACCTTCATAAGGCTTGGAAGGTCATTCCCAATTCCTAGTGGCGGATCTATAGCCCGCGTATCTTTATCCGTATGGCTAAAACCACATATCAGACGTCTCTTATCAGAGGAACAATTTGACATACTACATATACATGAACCTCTGGCCCCATTCCTACCCCTAGTAATACTCAGATTATCAGACTCAGTAAACATAGGAACTTTTCATGCATTCCATGGAAGCAGCAAACTACATTGGGCTAGCAAGTATCTACTTGAGAATACAGCTCAAATGCTTGATGGAAGGATAGCCGTATCTGAACCGGCCATGAGATACGCGAGTAGAGATTTTCCTGGCGAGTACAAAATCATACCCAATGGAATAGATTTTCAGAGATTTAACAAAAGTCAGATCCCTATACCAGAGTTCCAAGACGGGAAGTTAAATATATTGTTTCTCGGAAGACTTGAAAAGCGTAAGGGCTTAAAATATCTGTTAGAATCATTCAGCGACATAAAATGGGAGTACCCGAATACAAGGCTTATTGTTGTTGGCATAGGTAATGAAGACAAAACAGCACATCGTATTATCGCTGAGAGACATATAGAAGATGTGATAATGGTTGGAGCATCATCATATAGTGATATTCCTCGTTATTACCATTCCGCAGATATATACTGCTCACCTGCCACTGGCGGGGAAAGCTTTGGCATAGTATTACTAGAGGCTATGGCATCAGGAAAACCCGTTATAGCAACTAATATAGATGGCTATTCGTCGGTAATGACGAATCGTAAAGAAGGTATACTTGTAGAACCAGAGAATCCCACATCAATAAAAATGGCCTTACAGGAAATGATTAGCGACAGCAAATTGAGAGAAGACTTCGCGAAGAATGGATTGAAGACGGCAGCTAGATATGACTGGGCTAATGTGACAAAAGATATCATAGAATATTATGAATATCATTTAGAAAGAAAACGTAACGGAGCCACAGATTAGAACCATGTCATGGAATAACATCAGAATATCAGTGCGGTTATTTACAGCGAACTACATCGAATCGCCAATTGCGAAAGTACTCCATGCACTCGGCCTCAGTCCAAATATGATAACAATATTAGGGCTTATCCTAAGCATAGTTGCTTCATACCTAATTTACCAAGGATATTTCCTCGTGTCTGGGCTACTTATATTAATCTCAGGCTTTATGGATATGATGGACGGTGCCCTTGCTAGAAGATATGCCACTGCTTCTCAAATGGGTGCATTCCTAGATTCTGTAACAGATCGTATATCTGAGGCAGCTCTTCTATTCGGGATATTACTCTTTTACTTAAATCAATACAACACATACTCAGGAGAGATAAAACTACTATTCCTGACACTTGCCGGGTCAATGCTAGTAAGCTATCTGAGAGCCAGAGGAGAAAGTTTGAACATAGATTGTAAGATTGGCATCATGACACGACCTGAAAGAATCCTTTTAATATCCATTGGATTGCTATTCGATCAACTGAGTATCATATTGTGGATAATGGCCACATTGTCAGCACTAACAATTATCCAAAGATTTCTTTATATCACTCGTAGAATATGATGGTTTATCATTAATCAATTGGCCTATAGTTTCGTTGACATGGCAACATATAAGGACTATTGTGGGTCTATAATCGCAAGATGAGACCACAATTCACAAGGGCTCACAAGGCTTGAGTATCTCTACACAAATCAATCTAGACATCATACTATGAAACAACCCGCAAAAAAGATTTTTTATGGATGGTGGATAGTATTAGCATCATTCCTCATACTCTCATTCACCAGCATGACTGGATCTTATGGACTAAGCCTATTCTATAAGAGATTAATAGACTACTTCGGGTGGAGTAGGACCGCCCTTGCAGGAGCGATATCACTTTCGAGACTTGAAACCGGGTTTCTAGCTGGAGTTGAGGGCTTCTTGGTAGATAAGTTCGGTGCCAGGAGAATGGTCCTAATTGGAATAGTACTCAGTTCTATAGGAATGATACTATTGTCTCTTATACAGTCACTATTAGCATTTTACTTAGTATTTGTAATACTCATAACATTTGGAAGAAGCCTAAGCTCAATGGTGGCAATAGATACCACTATTGCAAACTGGTTCATAAGAAGAAGGGGCACTGCATTTGGACTACTTCGCACTGCTGTAGCTGTCGGAGCTGCTGGTGTAATAATAGTAGCTTGGTTTATAGATCAATATGGATGGAGAACAACATTCGTTGCTATAGGTATAGCAACATTCATTCTAGGCATACCAACAGCGTTAGTAATAAGGCACAGACCTGAACATTACGGACTATTACCAGATGGTGATAGTGAATTACACGAAGTGGAACAGTCCAATAATAATGACGACGAGAATGCACCCAAAGAGGAAGGCTCAGATATTGGAATGTCTGTTATGAAAGCACTAAAATCCAAACCTTTTTGGACCCTTTCCTCAGGATTTGGTATAAGGATAATGGTTACAAGTGCAGCGACTTTACATGCTATACCTTTAGTAGAAGATATAGGTTACTCTCAAACTATGGCAGCTGCAGTGCTAGGATCTATGGGTATGGTTAGCATCATAGGAAGACTAGGCGGAGGTTTACTGAATGACTACATTGGAACCAAGAGAGTAGCCGTTGGCAGTGTGTGTGCCTTAGCCATATCCTGTGTGATACTGGCATATTCACAAAACATATGGCATATATGGATATTTGTCGCTGTATACGCTCCTTCTTACGGATGTTCAGCTGCGACTATGCCAGCGATAAAAGGCGACTATTTCGGCAGGTTAAACTATGGTTCTATAGTCGGATTATCTGGCATGGTACAAATGGCAGGTTCTATGCTAGGGCCAGTATTTGCTGCATATGTATTTGACACAACTGGGGACTACAGATTCGCATTTCTTACGTTTGCAGTATTGCTTTCTATATCTGCTGCCTTATTTGCATCTCTATCCCCGCCTCGTTATCGATAGTCAATTTGCTGTTACTTGGTTCTTAATGCTTCTGTAGGAGACATATGTGACGCCTTAAGAGCAGGATAAGATCCTGCGAAACCACCTATCAAAATCGATGAAACCATCCCTCCGAATATCGCATATCCAGGTAGAACTATAGCCCAGTCTTGCATATACGAATATACCGCCGTAATCACTATCCCTGCCAAAATCCCCACGATCCCTCCAATAGCAGCCAAAGACAAAGATTCGGTCAGGAATTGTAATCCAATATGGAATCGAGTAGCACCCAAAGCTCGCCTGAGACCTATTTCATTGCGCCTCTCTATAACGGCTATTACCATCACATTTGCTATTCCTATGCCGCCGACCAATAGCGCTACCAATCCAAGACCCAAAAATAGATTAGTAAAGCTATTGCTAGCCGCAGCTCGAGCCTCCAAAACATCGGATGCCCTACTAACCATTACCTCCTCGGGACTATCAGGATTAACAGTGGCTGGCAAAACGGATCTCACATCCTCAATATGCTCAGGGTATGCCCTAATATATATAACCTCTATATCTGGATCATCTTCGAGGAATTTGTGTGCTGAGCCATACCCAATTATTGCTGATCTATCAAGATCAGCAGCAAGAGTCATTGGATTGAGAACACCTATCACTGTAAACCAGTTTTCGCCTAACCATATCTTCTGATTTAGAGAACTTCCATGTATTCCTAGTCTCTCAGCTGCAACAGAACCTAAAACTACCATTGGAAAGTCCGAAGAAAGGTTATCAAGATATTTGCCATATTGCAGGCTACCTCTCTGAGCAGCAAGCAGATTCAAGTCAGCTGCTACTATTGTAATACCTCTAGTCCTACCATCATCTATAAGATCATTCCGATAAACCGATCCTGGCAATCTGCTAACGGTCGCAACCTCATAGACTGGAGATATACGTTCTATCATACTAGGAGCAGTATCGGGTATTTCTGGCTGGTTCTGACCAAATCCGTCACCAGCCCTAACAGTTAACAAGTTAGTTCCCAAAGCATCTAAATCTCTCATAAGATCTGCTCTACTTGATTCAGATAAACCCAATATGCTTACTAAAGCTGCTATACCAATGGTTATACCCAAAGCGGATAAAACAGCACGTAATTTCCTGGTGCGCAAACCGGATATACCAACATTAAGAACGTCTGCCAGATTCATTCTGCTCTTCTGCACCATTAGGTAGAACCTTCCAATATTGACGGAGAACTATCACCCAAGATTCTACCGTCTTTCAATATGACATTCCTGGAACATGTTTTAGCAACTTCCATATCGTGAGTTATCAAGATTATTGTTGTTCCATCCATATTTAACTCATTGAATAAATTCATCAGTGACTGTGTATTTTGAGAATCCAAGTTCCCTGTAGGTTCATCCGCCAGAATAAAGGACGGGCTATTCACAAGAGCCCTTGCTATTGCTACCCTCTGTTGCTCTCCACCAGACATCTCATTAGGTAGGTGTTTAATACGCTCTGATAATCCAACTCT
>Ga0310344_10004368_pt1 | contig 10510 bp, 11 predicted proteins | sample HC15DNA20200_MG_FD_203801 | JGI IMG/M metagenome (GOLD analysis project Ga0310344, IMG submission 203801) | Marine microbial communities from station ALOHA, North Pacific Subtropical Gyre - HC15-DNA-20-200_MG | ecosystem: Environmental > Aquatic > Marine > Oceanic | place: Pacific Ocean: North... | reverse complement strand
TTTATTTTTATTATCAATAAAATTTAATAATAAAGCACCCAATATTATTGTTGTTATTACTGAAACAATAATAGCAAATGTTCTTAAAAAAATGTTCCAAAAAGTGACCATTTTATTGGTTTATAGAAAAATTAAAAAAAATTAAAGCAAAGTCTTGATTAACCTCAAATAATGCTTAAATGATTAGCACTCTATTAGTAAGAGTGCTAATAAAAAATTGTTAATTTTCAATAATTTAAATTGAGGAAAATATGAACTTTAAACCATTACACGACAGAGTACTCGTTAGAAGGGTAGAATCTGATCAAAAAACTGCAGGAGGAATTATAATTCCAGATACTGCTCAAGAAAAGCCTATGGAGGGCGAAGTGTTAGAAGTTGGTTCTGGCGCTAGAGATGAAGTAGGAAAATTAGTTCCATTAGATGTCAAAAAAGGAGATAAAATTCTTTTTGGTAAATGGTCAGGAACTGAGGTAAAAATGAATGGAGAAGATTATCTTATAATGAAGGAATCAGATATTATGGGAATTATTGCTCCAAATAAAAAAAAGAAAAACAAATAATTTAAGAGAGGAATAAAATGTCTGCAAAAAATATATTTTTCGGATCTGATGCCAGATCAAAAATGCTTGCTGGTGTCAATAAATTAGCAGATGCTGTCAAAGTAACTCTTGGTCCAAAAGGGCGTAACGTTGTTATGGATAAATCTTTTGGAGCCCCTAGAATTACTAAAGATGGCGTTAGTGTCGCTAAGGAAATTGAACTAAAAGATAAATTTGAAAACATGGGCGCACAAATGGTTCGTGATGTAGCTAGTAAAACAAACGATTTAGCTGGTGATGGAACTACAACAGCTACTGTTTTAACTCAAGCAATTGCAACTGAAGGAATGAAATCTGTTGCCGCTGGAATGAATCCAATGGATCTTAAACGTGGAGTTGACATAGCTGTTGACGCTATTGTTTCAGAAATTCAAAAAAAATCGAAAGTTATCAAATCAGATAAAGAAGTTTCTCAGGTAGGAACAATTGCATCAAATGGTGATACTGAAGTTGGTAAAATGATTTCAAGCGCTATGCAGAAGGTTGGTAAAGAAGGAGTAATAACAGTTGAAGAAGCAAAAAGTCTTGATACTGAACTTGATGTAGTAGAAGGCATGATGTTTGATCGTGGTTATTTGTCACCTTACTTTGTTACTAATGCTGAAAAGATGATAACAGAACTTGGAGATTGTTTAGTTCTTTTGCATGAAAAGAAACTATCAAGTTTACAACCAATGTTGCCTCTTTTAGAGTCAATAGTACAATCTACAAAACCACTTTTAATTATAGCGGAAGATATTGAAGGGGAAGCTCTAGCAACTCTTGTGGTTAATAAATTAAGAGGTGGATTAAAAATAGCAGCTGTAAAAGCTCCTGGTTTTGGGGATAGACGTAAAGCAATGCTAGAAGATATAGCCATTTTAACTGGAGGTCAGGTAATCAGCGAAGATCTTGGCATTAAGTTAGAAAACGTTACTATTGATATGCTTGGTGTAGCTAAAAGAGTAGTTGTTGACAAAGAAAATACAACTATTGTTCAAGGAGCTGGAAAAAAGAAAGACATCGAAGGCAGATGTAATCAAATTAGAGCTCAGATTGAAGAAACTACATCTGATTATGATAGAGAAAAACTTCAAGAAAGATTAGCTAAGTTAGCTGGAGGAGTTGCTGTAATCCGTGTGGGTGGGGCAACTGAAGTTGAAGTTAAAGAGAAAAAAGATAGAGTTGAGGATGCAATGCATGCAACTAGAGCGGCTGTTGAAGAAGGCATCGTTCCAGGTGGTGGTGTAGCTTTAGCGTACGCTACTAATGCTCTTAACTCTGTTAAAACTGCTAACGAAGACCAAAAAATTGGAGTTGATATCGTTAAAAGAGCCCTATTTCATCCATTAAGACAGATTGCTGAAAATGCAGGTGTTGATGGTGCGGTAGTTGCTGGTAAAATTAGAGAAAGCAAAGATGGCAACATCGGATATGATGCTCAAGCTGATAAATATACTAATATGATTTCAGCTGGTATTATTGATCCAACTAAAGTTGTTAGAACTGCTTTACAAGATGCAGCTTCTGTGGCTGGATTATTAATTACTACTGAAGCTATGGTTGCTGATGCACCTGAAGATAAACCTGCTCCTGCTATGCCTGATATGGGTGGCGGCATGGGCGGCATGGGCGGCATGGGCGGCATGGGCGGCATGATGTAACCAATTAAAGATTTATGATATTTTAAAAGCCTCCTAAAAATGGGGGCTTTTTTTATAAAATTTTATTAATACCTTTTAATATTTTAGGACTATCTGGTTTGGTAATAGAAGACCAAGATGAGTTTAGCATACCTTTTCTATCAAAAAGATATTTATAAAAGTTCCATTTGGGAGTTTTGCCATATTCTTTTTTTAACCAGCTAAAAATTTCATGTGCATCATCCCCTTTTACACTTAAAGGTGACGAAGTAACAAAGCCAACATCATAATTTACTAAACAAATTTTTTTTATATCTTCAGCCGAAGAATATTCCTGATTAAATGAATTGCTTGTAATTGCCAATATGGTTAAATCCGTATCTTTGTAGTTTATAAAAAGATTTTGTAGATTTTTATATTGAGGGGTAAACCCACATCTGGATGCAGTATTTACAATTAATATTGGTTTGCCTGCGAATTTACTTAGATCTACTATGTTCCCATCAATATCTTCAAAAGAAAAATCATAAATTGTCATATTTTTTGTATATCCTGAGTTCCAATAAAAAAACATTAATAAAAAAATAATTAATCTAATGAATTTCATGTTATTAATAATCATAACTTATAAATAAGTAATATATGGAAGCTATCAATAGTTTTAAGGAACTTTTTTTAGATGTGTGGGATGAGGGTGTTTTTGGCATCAATGCGTCTGAGATTATAGTGGGTATTATCATTTTTTTGATATTCTACGTTTTACGGAGATTGTTTGCTAAATTTATTATAAGTAAGTTAAATAAACTAGTTAATAAGACTTCAAATAAAATTGATAATACAGTTGTAGATGTAATAGAGGGCCCATTAAAATTTCTACCGATAGTAATAGGGTTTTTTATTGCAACTTCTTATATTAAGTTATCAATAGAAGTTCAGGACTTTGTTGATTTATTTAATAGGACATTAATTACTATTTTTATTTTTTGGTTATTACATCAATTAGTTATACCTTTTTCTTTTATTATTAAAAATTTTGAGGATAAAATTTCAAAACCGCTTGTTAATTGGACTTTAAAAGGATTAGAAATAATAATTATTATTCTTGGTATTGTTGCGGTATTGGAGCTTTGGGGCATAAAAGTTGGACCTGTGATTGCAGGATTAGGTTTATTTGGTGTAGCTGTAGCATTAGGAGCTCAGGATTTATTCAAAAATCTTATTAGTGGAATAATGATACTTATGGAAAAAAGATTTACTATTGGTGATATTATCTTAGTTTCAGATGAAATTGAGGGAGTTGTTGAACAAATTGGTTTTCGTTCAACTCTTGTAAGAAAGTTTGATTCAACTCCTGTAATGATACCTAATTATAAGTTTGCAGAACAGTCAGTTACAAATTATTCAAGAAGACATCACAGAAGGATTAGATGGCTCATAGGTCTTGAATACAAAACAAGTATAGATCAGCTAAAACAAATAAGAGATGAGATAACGAAAATAATAGCTGATAATAAAGATTTTGCAAAGAATGAAAATGGTGGGTTTTTTGTAAGGGTAGATAGTTTTTCGGAAAGTTCAATTGATATGTTAGTACAAGCATTTACTGTAACAAATGATTGGTCTGAATTTTTAAAAATAAAAGAAGATTTAGCTGTATTAATTATCAACATTGTTGAAAAAAATAATGCTGCCTTTGCATTTCCAAGTCAATCTCTTTATGTTGAATCATTTCCTAATGAAAAATCTGAAATTTTTAATCCCAAATCTTCAAGATGAACCAGCTATTAGAAACTAACAGAATTATAACTGGTTCTTTATTTATTATTGCCAGTATTGCTGTAGCTTTTATACTAAATTTTGCTCAACCATTTTTGGTACCTTTAGTAATAGCTTTATTAATTCGTATTTTAATTGAACCAATAATTGATTACCAAATTGATTTTTTACATATTCATAGAATAGTAGCGGTATTTGTTAGCCTCTGTTTAATTATTTTTTTATTTATAATTATTGTTCCTTTCATAGTATCTTCAGTGATTACGTTTCTTCAATCGGCAGATGATTATAATAACAAAGTATTAATTTTAATTGATATCGGAATATCAAAGTTAAAAGAATTTAATATAGAAATTGATAGAGAAACTATAAGAAATTCCCTTAAAAATTTACCATTTCTTGATTGGGCATCAACCATCTTGAGTAATAGTGCAAATTTTATATCAAAGTTTGTCTTAGTAGTCATTATGACTTTATTTTTATTATTAGGAAAAAAATCTCTAAATACTTCTCCTGAATGGGATGATATAATTGGACATATTAAAAAATATATTTTTACAAAATTTATTACTTCATCAATAACAGGTATAATAGCAGGTTTAATTTATTGGTTTTTAGGTTTGGAGCTTGCATTTATATTTGGATCATTAACTTTTTTACTTAACTTTATACCTGTTGTTGGATCTATTATAGCTGTCTTACTTCCTATACCAATAGCAGTTTTACAGTATACAGATTTATCATCAGTTCTTTTGATAATTCTTTTACCAGCATTTTTTCATCAAGTAATTGGGAATATAATAGAGCCGAAAATATTTGGAGATGCTTTTGGCCTTCATCCAATTACAATTATTTTATCTTTAATTTTTTGGGGAATGATTTGGGGGATTATAGGAGTTTTACTTGCAGCACCTCTTACTGCAATAATAAGAGTAACTTTTGAAAGATTTGAAGCAACGAAGAAAATAGCTAGGTTGTTAGAAGGAAAAATACATTTAAAAACTTAAATTATTTTAATATTTCTTTTGCTATTTCATAACTAAATCCAGCTCTTGCCATTTTAGATAATTTTTTTTCATAATTTTTTTTATCATTTAATAAATTTTTTTTATTTGCAAATTTAATAGCATTTTCTTTTTCTATACTTTTATTACTTTTATAAAAAAAAGCGATTTGTTCATCTACTAAATTATTATCAATTCCTTTTTTAATAAGATACTGCCTTATATAATTTTTAGATTTTGCTTGATTTAGTAGCGATCTTATTTTTGATTCAGCAAAAACAAGATCATTAATCAGATTTTGCTTTTCTATTTTTGTTATTATTGTTTTTATTTCATTATAAAGATCAAATCTGATTTTTTTTTCTTCACTTAATCTCCTAATTTTTTTCTTTAAAATATACTCTAAATTTTTTTTACTAGATGAATACTTGCTTAAATAATAAATAGCATATTTCAATAATTTTTCTTTATTATCCATTATTTATAATTATATCTTAAATGATTAAATTATATTAAAAAAGAATATAACATGTTTTCATATAACTTTATTTGTGTTTACACTTTGATCAAAAAAGAGATATTTAGATTTCTTAAAGTAGGGGTTCAAACAGTTGTTGGCCCTGCTATTAGCTCACTTCTTTTTTTAGCTGTTTTTACATTAGCATTAGGCCGGTCTGTAAACCAAATTAATAATGTAAATTTGTCTGAATTTATTGCTCCAGGATTAATAATGATGACGATGCTTCAAAATTCTTTTGCAAATGCTACTTCAAGTATTGGGCAATCAAAGTTTCAAGGAAATATTGTTGATGTTCTTATGGCGCCTCTATCTAACTATGAGCTCGCAATAGGCTATATAATGGGGGCTGTAGTAAGAGGTATAATATGTGGTTTAGTTACTTTTCTTTGCATAATATTATTTGTACCTCTTAGTATATATTCTTTTTCAGCATTATTTTTTTATACATGTATGGGTTGCTTAATGATGGGAAGTATGGGTGTACTGGTAGGTATTTGGGCTGACAAATGGGATCAGCAACAAGGTATAACTAATTTTATTGTATTACCTTTAACTTTTTTATCTGGTACTTTTTATTCAATTTCTAGATTACCTGAGTTTTGGCAAAACTTTGCTTTATTTAATCCTTTTTTTTATAACATAGATGGTTTTAGATATGCTTTTATAGGTCAATCAGACAGCCAAATATTATTTGGTGGAATTATTTTAATATTTTTAAACATTTGTTTATTCTTTTTATGCTATTTAATGTTTAAAAAAGGATACAAATTAAAATCTTAAATATTTATATTTTTTGAATGATAAAAAATCTTAAAAGTTACATAATGCCTACTTATGGCAATAGAGATTTAGCGTTTACTATTGGTAAAGGTAGCTATTTATATACATCTTTGGGAGAAAAATATTTAGATTTTGCAGGAGGTATTGCAGTAAATTCACTTGGTCATTGTCATCCAAAATTAGTAAAAATTTTAAAAAAGCAATCTGAAAAACTTTGGCATACATCAAATCTTTATAAAAATTATAATCAAGAATTATTTGCAAAGGAACTATGCAAAAAAACGTTTGCCGATAAAGTTTTTTTTACAAATTCTGGAGCTGAAGCAATAGAATGCGGTTTAAAAGTTGTAAAAAGCTATTGGAATTTAAAAAATAAAAATAAAAAAAATATAATTACTTTTAAAGGAGCTTTTCATGGTAGAACTTTTGCAGCATTATCTGCACAAAAAAATAAAAAACACTCTGAAGGTTTTATGCCTTTGTTGAGTGGTTTCAAAAATATTCCATTTAATGATGAACAGTCTTTAAAAAGAAATATTAACAATAAAACTGCTGCAATTTTAATAGAACCCATTCAGGGAGAGGGAGGTATTAGACCTGCTTCGCTTAATTTTTTAAAGTTAGTTCGAAATTTATGTGATCAAAATAATATTTTACTTTTTTTAGATGAAGTTCAATCAGGTTTTGGCAGGTCTGGAAAATTATACTCTTATGAATGGGCAAAAATTAAACCTGATATTTTAGCTAGTGCAAAGGGTATTGGCTCAGGCTTTCCATTAGGAGCATGCTTGGCAACAAAAGAGGCAAGCATAGCCATGACAAAAGGGAAACATGGCTCAACTTATGGAGGGAATCCTCTCGCTGTTTCTGTAGGCAGAGAAGTTTTAAAAATCATTTCAGATAAAAGTTTTTTAAAAAATGTAAACTTAATATCAAGATATCTGTGGAATAATTTAAAAAAATTGGAAGCTAATTACAACGAAATTATTGAAGTAAGAGGTGCAGGATTACTTCTAGGTATAAAGACTAGACAGAATAATGTAATGATATCAAATGAATTAAAAAAAAATAAATTGTTAACAGTTCCAGCTTCGGATAATGTAATTAGATTAGCACCAGCATTAAATATAACTAAAAAGCATGTAGATACAGCAATTAATATAATAGATGAAACATTAAAAAAATTAAAATGAAACATTTTATAGATATATCTGATTTTAGTATTAAGAAAATTGACTCAATAATAATAACTGCAAAGCAAATAAAAAAAAATCCCAAAAAATTTTCTAACAAATGTAAAGATAAAACACTTGGAATGATTTTTCAAAAAGAATCAACAAGAACAAGGGTTAGCTTCACAGTAGGTATACAGAAATTGGGCGGTCAGGCACTTGAATTAGATACAAATTCAATTGGATTTGGTAAGCGAGAAAGTATTGAAGATATTATTAGGACATTATCACAGTTTTTAGATTTATTAGTAATAAGAAACAATGATCATAAACTAATCAGAAACCTTAGCGCTTTAAATACTATTCCAATAATTAATGGTCTGTCAAATTATAGTCATCCTTGTCAAATATTATCTGATATGCTTACAATAAATGAGAAGATAGGAAATATAAAAAATAAAAGAATAGTTTGGGTTGGAGATTACAATAATGTTTTAAGATCTCTATTAGAGTTGCAAAACTTATATAAATTTAAAATGAATTTAGTTATGCCAAAAGAAATTTTAAAAAAATATAAATCGAAGATAATTGCAAAATATAGTAAAAATTTAATTTTTACAGATAATATAAAAAAAGGAGTTACATATGCAGATTGTGTAATGACTGATGCTTGGGTTTCAATGGGAGAAAAATTAGCTAAAAAGAAATATTTTAGAAACTATCAAGTTAATAGCGAGATAATGAAAAATGCAAGTAAAGATGCTATTTTTATGCATTGTCTACCTGCACATCGTGACGAGGAAGTTTCTTCTGAGTTATTAGATAGTAATCAATCTGTTGTTTGGCAACAAGCTAAAAATAGATTGTTTGTTCAACAATCTATAATTTTGGATTTAGTATGAAAAAATATATAATTATATTTTTTTTATTATTTACTATTGCTTGTCAACCAATTGAAAAAATAGAAACTGTAGTATTTGATAATAATCAGTTATCAAAATTTTCTATTCTTGCAAATTCAATAGAAATTATAACTATTTATGAAAAAAAAATATCTGATCCGCATATTGGTCATACCTTAAAAATTAGTCCAACTCAGAGAATAATTGACTGGGTAAATGAAAATTTTAAAGCCATAGGAAATGAAAATAATTTTAATGTTACAATTTTAGATGCATCACTAACCCAAATTCAATTTAAAAATAAAGATGCTAAAAATCTAGATAAAAAAATTAATTACAAATATGAATTATTTTTTTTAGTTGAATATAATTTGTATGACAACTCTAATAATTTAATTGCTTCTACTTTAGTTGAAGCCAAAAGATCTACTACTTCTGGAGTTTATATTTCTATTGTGGAAAGAGAAAATATTATAAATGATCTAATATACCAAACTCTTGTTGATTTAACTGATGAGTCAAAAAAATTAATTACAAAATATATGATTGATTTTATTTTATAGTTATTTTCTCCAAAAATTTTTAGAAAATAATACAAGAATTGTGAAAATTTCCAATCTTCCAACTATCATTGTAAATGCTAATATCCATTTTGCTTTCTCATTAATATTTGAATAGTTTCCCATAGGCCCAACGATTTCACCTATTCCTGGACCAACGTTAGAAATAGCTGAAGCTGAAGCTGATAATGCTGTTAAGAAGTCTAATTCAAAAAAACTTAAAGCAATAGATGACAAAGTAAATAATAAGACATAAATAAAGAAAAAACTAATAATAGAAGTATAAGTGTTTTCAGTTACAGTTTTTTTGTTAAATTTCATTAAGACAATTGCATGTGGTTGAGTAAGTTTTTTAATTTGCAATGTTACTCCTCTAAATAAAATTTGAAATCTAAATATCTTTATACCGCCTGTTGTAGATCCGGCGCAACCACCAATAAACATTATCATTAATATAATAATTAAACCAAAACCTCCCCAAGAATTATAATTGTTAGTTGTGTAGCCTGTACCAGTTAAAATAGAAGTAATATTGAAAGCAGCCAGTCTTAAAGCTTGCAACCATTCAATATTTAAATAATTTTTTAACCAAACTAAAGTAATAAAGATTATAAAAATCAATAAGAATAAGAAGAGTTTGACTTGATCATCTTTAATAATAGACATTTTTTGACCATGAAAAAATTTGATAAATATTACAAATGGTAAGCTGCCTAAAATCATAAATACAATAGAGATAAATTCTAAAGAGATAGAATTAAAATATCCAAAAGATAAGCTATAATTAGAAAATCCTCCTGTAGAAATAGTTGTCATACTATGAATTAAGGAGTCAAATGCAATCATTCCAAATGAATAATAAAAAAAGAAACACAAAATTGTTAAACTCAAATAAAGAATAATAATTTCAAAAATAAATTTATTAATTTTAGGTAATGTTTTTTCATATGGATCATCATGTTCCATGTGTAGCAATTGCATCCCACCTATTTGTAAAGTTGGAAGTATTGCTACTGCGAGGACTATTATTCCAATTCCTCCAAACCATTGTAATAAAGAGCGCCAAATCAGGATTCCTTCTGATAAATTATTTAAATTGGAAATAACAGTTGATCCAGTAGTAGTGATTCCACTAACTGACTCAAAAAAAGCATCTGTAAAAGTCAGTGATGAACTTGAATAAATAAAAGGCAAAGAACCAAATAAAGCTATTAAAAACCATGCTAAAATTGTTAATAAGAATGCTTGACGTAAATCAATCTTCATTTTTTCTTTTTTAAAACCAACATATAAAACTGATCCAATCAAAAATGTAAAACAACTAATATAAAAAAATTGTCTCCAGTCATTATTATTATTGATTAAATCAAAAAACATTGGAACTAATAAAGCAATAGATTCAATACATAGAAGTAATCCAAGTATATTTAGTATAGGGCGAAAATCTCGCATAAAATTATTTGATTTAATTTAAATTATTTTTAATAAATGGACTATCAAGTGAAAATTGTGGAATAATTGCATCAAATTTTTTACCTTTAATAGTTTCCATTTCATAATGCCCCCCCATAA
>Ga0310344_10004367_pt1 | contig 10510 bp, 7 predicted proteins | sample HC15DNA20200_MG_FD_203801 | JGI IMG/M metagenome (GOLD analysis project Ga0310344, IMG submission 203801) | Marine microbial communities from station ALOHA, North Pacific Subtropical Gyre - HC15-DNA-20-200_MG | ecosystem: Environmental > Aquatic > Marine > Oceanic | place: Pacific Ocean: North... | reverse complement strand
AACTCATGAGTTTAAGATTGTAAAAATTAACGAGGAGCGACAGAACATCGTTTTAAGTCGTCGCGAATTGATTGAGGAGGAACGCTCCCAAGCACGCGCGGAGATTCTGGAAACCATGACGCCGGGCGATGTTCGCAAGGGCGTGGTAAAGAATATTACCGACTTTGGCGCGTTCATCGATCTAAACGGGTTAGACGGCCTTTTGCACATCACGGACATGAGCTGGGGACGCATCAATCACCCAAGTGAAATGGTAAATGTCGGCGATGATATTGAGGTGGTGGTCCTCGACATTAATAAGGAAAAGGAACGTGTCAGCCTAGGCCTGAAACAGAAGACACAAAACCCGTGGGAACTGATCGAGAGCAAGTACCCGGTGGGCACACGGATCAAGGGCAAAGTGGTGAATCTGGTTTCATACGGAGCCTTTGTGGAGTTGGAACCTGGCGTCGAGGGCCTAGTGCACGTAACGGAGCTTTCTTGGACCAAACGCATTACCAAGCCAAGCGAGATCCTGACCGCCGGCGAAGAAGTCGAGGCCGAAGTACTGGGCGTCAACAAGGACGAGCAGAAAATAAGCCTTGGCATTCGCCAGCTGGAATCCAACCCGTGGGATACCGCGGAGCAGAAATACACCCCAGGGACAACCGTCAAGGGGAGCGTGCGCAACCTGACCAGCTATGGTGCCTTTGTGGAACTGGAGGAGGGTCTTGATGGCATGGTTCACGTGAGCGATCTATCATGGACCCGCAAGATCAACCACCCCTCAGAGATCCTTAACAAGGGCGATGAAATTGAGGCCAAGGTGCTCGAGGTTGACCGCGAGAATCAGCGCATTTCCATTGGCGTCAAGCAACTCGATGAGGATCCCTGGGAAAAGATCGACGAGATTTACACCATCGGCCGCGAAGTCACCGGCAAGGTCACCAAGTTGGCGAGCTTCGGCGCGTTCATCGGACTGGAGCACGACATGGATGGCTTGGTGCATATTTCACAGGTCAGCGAGGAACGCGTGGAAAAGATCAAGGACCACCTGAAGGTTGACGACGAAGTCACCGCACGTGTTATCAAAGTGGATAAGTCCGACCGGCGTATCGGCCTATCAATCAAGGCCGCCAACTACAACGAGGATCAGCTCAAGGAGGAGGCCAAGCAACTTGACAGCCTCAAACCGGGCGAGGACCTCGCATCCCTTGAGCATGCCTTTGACGAGGCGACGCTTAACCCTCCAGCCGAGGAAAAGAAAGAAGACGAGTAAACCAGAATCAATTCCCTAGGCGGGCCCGCCTTTGTTGTTGATACAATCCTAAGTATAACAAAATCCATGAAGACACTTCCCGTTCTCTTGTTTACCCTGTCATTGACCGGTTCGGCATGGGCAGCTGAAAAAGTGTTACGTGCGGACAATTCCTTCCTGCCCTCCGGTGAAGTAAATGACCGCGCAATCCTAGGTGAACTCAATAAAAAGACCGGCCAACTGCGCGAATCCAAGGCAACAACCAAGGGCGAAGATTTAATTAAGCAGCTAAATCGAAAGACTTGCAAAATTAAGCTTAGCAAACCCGGCAACAATAAGCTTAGTACAGCTGAGATCGTGAAGCGCTACCGCAAGGGAGTAGTGGTGGTTTCTGGTTATTACAAATGTAATCGCTGCCCCAACTGGCACAGCAGTGCGGCCAGCGGCTTCATGTTAACAAAGGACGGGGTGTTTTGCACCAGTTACCACGTGGTGGAGAACAAGGACAACGACACACTGGTGATCATGACAGGCGACGGTCGTATTGCGCCAGTGATTGAAGTACTTGCCGCCAACAAACGCACCGACTTGGCCATTCTGCGCGTGGCCGGCAAGGACTACACACCCCTTCCCGTTGCCACCGAAGCCAACTCCGGGGATAAGGTACGTGTACTTAGCCATCCCGACCGCCGTTTCTACACGCTTAGCGAAGGCATCATCTCAAGACGGTGGCTGGATCAAAGTCCTGATCGTGGAGCACGCAGCATGCTGGCCATCACCGCCGATTTTGCCAAGGGATCCAGTGGTGCGCCGGTATTCAACGAATATGGCGCCGTCATCGGCAGCGTTAATAACACGCAAAGCACTTACTACAGCGTCAAAAAGGGTGTGAAGGACAACCTGCAAATGGTCTTCAAGAACTGCGTATCCATGCACCATCTGCTGGAACTCATCGAACAATAATGACGTTTGCCCTTGTCCGCTTTGCGCTGCTCGGCCTTAATGCGCGCGGATAAAATGAATATCCTCGACGAACTGGCTTGGCGGGGTCTGATCAATGATTGCACCGACAACGAGGCGCTAACCAAGCGTCTGGGCGAAGAGCCAGCCGTACTCTACTGCGGTTTTGATCCAACCGCCGACAGCCTGCATGTGGGCAATCTGGTTCCCCTTATTGCGCTGCGCCGATTTCAAGATTTCGGACACAAACCCGTCGCACTAGCCGGCGGAGCCACCGGTGCTATCGGCGATCCCAGCGGTAAATCAGCTGAGCGCAACCTGCTCACCCACGAAATACTCGCCGCCAACATCGCCAGCGTAAAGGAACAGCTGAAGAAGCTGCTCGATTTTGAGGCCAAGGAAAACCCTGCTAGACTGCTGGATAACGCTGACTGGACGAACAACGTCACCCTACTTGATTTCCTGCGCGATATCGGCAAGCATTTCACCGTCAACAATATGGTTGCAAAGGAAAGCGTGCGTGCGCGTATGGAAGATCGCGACGCGGGCATCAGTTACACGGAATTTTCATACATGCTCCTGCAAGCCTTTGATTTTTGCCATCTCAAAAAGGAACATGCCTGTGACCTGCAGATTGGCGGTAGTGACCAGTGGGGAAATATCACCGCCGGCATTGAGCTCGCCCGACGAAAACTCAACGCCACGGTCTTTGGGCTTACCCTGCCCCTCATCACCAATACCGATGGCTCCAAATTTGGAAAGACCGAGGCCGGCTCCGTATGGCTAGATGTCGCTCGTACCAGCGTCTATAAATTTTACCAGTTCTGGATTCGTACTGACGACCGTGATGTCATTCGCTACCTAAAATACTTCACCTTCCTGACACAAGAGGAAATAGCCGAACTGGAGAATCAGCATGAGGCAAACCCCGCCGCGCGTAAGGCTCACAACGCTCTGGCCTTGGCCATGACCAACTTGATCCATGGCGAAACGGCCACCACCGAAGCACAACAAGCCAGCAAAATCCTCTTTGGAGGCGACTTAAAAGGGATCAACGAGAGCACATTCAGTGAAATTGTCGGTGAAGTTCCCACCATACAGTTTGAGAAAGCCAAGCTAGAAGAGGAAGGGATTCCGATCCTGGAGCTATACGTTGCCAGCGGCCTCTGCCAATCCAACGGCCAGGCCCGCAAGGACCTGCAGGGCGGCGGCCTAAACCTAAACAACCAACGACAGTCTAATGCCCAGCGCAATGTCACCGTAGCCGAACTGCTATTTGACAAACACCTTCTCCTGCGCAAAGGCAAACGCAATTATACTGTAATGACAGTGAAGTGAGGACGACATGAAAAAGCCTACCTGGCCGCTTGTCCTCACCTACCTCATCCTGCTTGCCATCGCCGTGCCGTGGTATTGGCCGGAAGGATATCGCGAAACCACCCTCGGACTTCCGCGCTGGGTCGTTGTTTCGATTGGGGCATCGGTTTTTGTTTCATGCCTTACCGCATGGATCATGCTGTGCCGATGGCCCGTGGACGATGAACCTGAGGACGACGAATGATTGCCACTCTCCCATTTGGACCGGGTGGCTTGGCGTTCATCACCTTATACCTGCTTTCACTGCTCGCGCTCGGTTGGTGGGGTCGCAAAGCACGTCAGACAGACACGTTAAAGGACTTCTACCTTGCCGGCCCCGGCGTCGGATTTGCCGTACTACTACTTACACTTTACGCCACACAATGGAGCGGCAATACACTCTTCGGCTACACCGGCAAAGCATATCGCGAAGGCTTCAGCTGGCTGGTCTCACTGCATTTCATGACGGGCCTTGTTGCGTGCTACCTCCTCTTCGCACCATGGCTGCACAAGCTCGCCAAACGCCATGGATTCATCACGCCAGCCGATTATTTAATGCACCGTTTCAATTCACACCCGCTCTGCCTATTGGCAATCATCGTGATGATCATCGGCGTGGCCAATTACCTGCTCGCACAACTCATCGCGATGGGCACGGCAGTAGAGGTGATGCTGACCTTTGACATCGCCGCGGGGGCCATCCCCGATGATCCCGCCACCCGCCGCCTGGCATATGGTGCATTCGTCGGCGGCGTCATCCTTCTCGTAATGATAATGTTGATTTACGAGAATCTCGGCGGCTTCCGTGCCGTGGCATGGACTGACGCCATCCAAGGGGTCATCCTGATCTTCGGCTTCCTGCTGATGCTCGGACTGGTCATAAATAAGTATGGATCTCCGGCCAAGGCAACCACCCAGTTGATTCAAAATGCGCAACAGGTCGAAACGGAAACTGCCGGCGATGATTCCAAGATGGCCATGGATTTGCGAAAAAAGGCTGCCAAAAAAATCGACCCACCTTCAAACACATCTAGCAAGCTGAACTGGCTAAGCTGGATTCTTATCGTCGGCCTGGGTGGCGCAATGTATCCGCAGGCCATCCAGAGAATTTATGCAGCGCGCAACTCTCGCGTCCTACAGCGCAGCCTCGCCGTGATGGTGTTCCTTCCACTCACCGCGACCATTACAGCACTCTTCGTTGGCATCATTGTTTCAACTCAGGATCTCACGCTTAAAAACAGTGAGCATCTTCTACCTGCCGTTTGCCGGATTGTGATGGACACACCCGTTGGTTACTGGCTTGTGGTCGTGCTCACAGCCGCCATCCTTGCCGCGCTTATGTCCACCGCCGACTCCGTGCTACTTATCATCTCCGCCATGGTCACCAAGGATATTTACGCCCGCCACATCAACCCCGACGCCACCGAGGCACAACTCACCCGGTTGGGTAAATGGGTTTCCGCCACCGTGGTCCTCCTGATGGCCGTGGTTGCCATTGGTTTTTACGACCACCGTGATCCCAATGAAAATATCCTGATTGTTCTGTTGAAGCTAAAGTTCGAGATGCTCGTGCAATTGGCCCCCGCGTTCATTCTCGGAATTCATTTGAAATCCCTACGCTCCGGCCCTGTCATTGCCGGCATGGCTACCGGACTGGCGGTTGCACTGGGATTGTTTCTCCAACGCAAATTCGGGGTAAATCCCATCGACATCCACGGACTACACGAAGGAGTTATAGGGTTGATGGCAAACCTCCTCGTGCTCACCATCACCATGCACATGGGAGGGACAACTTCCACGTTCTCCCAATCAAAATAAATTCAGTCGCTGCACAGATTCTTTATCGCGGAGAATAGATCAGGAAATTTGAACTCAAACCTCTCCTGCTTTAATCGGCGCGAGACACAGTAACGACCGTAGAGGACCAGTTCCGGATCCGTACGCATAAAATAATTCGCACCAAAACGGACCATCCATTCGGCAACAGGCAAACCTATGGGCATGCGGATGGCGCGACGCAGAGTACGCATGAATTCATCATTTGAAACGGGATTGGGGACCGTGGCATTGTAGACACCTTTCATCGCATCATTAGCAATGGCAGATGCGATAAGGCGACTTATGTCGTCGACGTGTATCCAACTAATACCTTGCCGACCGTGACCCAAGCGCCCACCCAAACCGAAGCGTGCTAGCATTCTCATCTTGGGAAAGGCGCCTCCATTTGTTCCGAGAACAAAACTGGTGCGAAGAACCACCTGACGCATCTTTGGAGGGGCAGCTTCGGCAAAAGCTGCCTCCCACGCCTTTCCTACGATAGGCGCAAGGCCAAAACCAAATGTCGAACCCTCATCACATACCACCTCAGGAGGATCGCCGTAAATATGCGCCGTAGCCATTTGCACCCAAACTGGCGGGGGCTTGGCAATATTCTTAAGTGCTTTTCCGATGGTCAACGTCGCCTCTACACGTGAGCGCAAAATCTCATCACAATGGTCAGGTGTCTTGATACAATCCACGGTGCGTCCGGCCAAGTTTACAACAGCAGCAGCACTCTCAAGATGTTTAGCCCATTCGCCCACAGTGCGTCCGTCCCACTGTGCATATTCCCATGTGCTGTCTTTCTTCGGGGCATTACGGGAAACCAGCACGACTTCATACCCAAGATCCGTCAAATGACGAGCCAAGCTTGCCCCGATGAATCCTGTGCCACCAGCAATGACAACGCAACCAGCCGGCCCTGACTCACTGGAATGGCTAGGATTCATTGGTTATTCCTGAAAATTTCCTGAGATTCATCCTACTATAGTGATCTTTTGGGCTCAGACCCTATTAATCTCGCCCGTTAAACAGCCTGCAGCAGTTTCAACACTTTGTCGCTCATTCTTGAAAGTTTACTCAAAGTGGAGGCAGGAAGTGAACGTACACGGTCGTAGCAAGCGGCACCGGACTCAAAAAAATCCTGCAACGCCACCAGACGCTCTTCGGTGTGCTCATCACGCTTCCCAATTTTCTTCTGTTCATCCAAGCAGTCGCGTAGCAAGGCGATGGTTGGATCCATCTCGCGGCGCTTGCGCTCATCCATGATTACCCGAAACATCTCCCACACATCCTTGAGAGTCTCAAAATGGTCCCGACGATCACCCATCACATGAATATTCTTCACTAAGCCCCAAGCCTGTAATTCCTTGAGACTATTACTTACATTGGAGCGGGCAATCGAGAGCGTCGCAGCAAGCTGTTCTGCGTGTAGCGGCTTGGGCCAGATATACAAGAGCGCGTGAATCTGGGCCACCGATCGGTTAATACCCCAACGGGTGCCCATCTCTCCCCAGTGGAGAACGAATTTTTTCTGAACTGACGATAACTTGAGCATTATTTCTTTTGCTTCTGTTAATACAGAATAAAATGAATGTTGCTTTGGTGCAAGGGCTATTTGATTAGCTCTTCAGGAGTGCGGAAGTGAACAAGAATTCGTGTCATTGGGATAACTGCGCCTTGTACAGTAGATTGGTGTGAGCCTAGGTTTCGCGTATGCTTGTGCGCGATATAGTGGACGCCGAGACTACCCACATTGTTGACCAGACGATGACGCCACGCGACCATCCGGACATATTTGCCCACCGACATATTGGGCCAGATGCAGCGGAAGCGCGGGCGATGCTGGAAGTCATCGGGCATGAATCCGTGGAGAATTTTATCGATGCGGTGGTGCCGGCGGGTATCCGACAGGGAAGCCCATCGAACTTGCCTCAGGCACTATCGGAGGTAGAGGCATTGGCGCGCCTGCGAAAAATAGCGGAGCAGAATCAGCAAACGCGCAGTTTTTTGGGAATGGGATATCACGACTGCATTGTGCCGGCGGTCATCCAGCGCAACCTATTGGAAAATCCGGGCTGGTACACACAGTACACACCTTATCAATCGGAGATTTCCCAAGGTCGATTGGAGGCACTCCTCAATTTCCAGACGATGGTCTGTGACTTGACAGGACTGGAAATTGCCAACGCTTCACTGCTGGACGAAGCAACGGCGTGTGCTGAAGCAATGACAATGTGCCACGCCCTGAAGGGAAACAGCAGACGCAATGTGTTTCTGGCAGCACCGGATTGTCACCCGCAAAACCTGGAAGTCCTACGCACTCGAGCAAAGCCCTTGGGCATCGAGGTACGTGTAGGTGATCTAGCGTTTGACGAAACCGTGTTTGGCGTCCTACTCCAGTATCCAGCCACCGATGGCGCAGTGACCGATCCCAGCACAGTCATTACTTCAGCGCACGAAGCGGGGACGATGGTGGCAATGGCAACCGATTTATTAGCACTCACCCTTCTAAAGCCGCCGGGCGAACTTGGCGCGGATGTAGCGGTAGGCAGTGCACAGCGTTTTGGAGTACCACTAGGGTATGGCGGACCGCACGCGGCATTCTTTGCAACGCACAATGAATTCAAGCGGCAGATACCTGGGCGTATCGTGGGTATGTCCAAAGATTCAAGAGGAAAACCGGCACTAAGATTATCCATTCAGACACGTGAGCAGCACATCCGACGTGACAAGGCCACAAGCAACATCTGCACCGCTCAAGCTCTCTTGGCGAGTATGTCGGGCATGTACGCCTGCTATCATGGGCCAGAAGGATTGCGACAGATTGCCGCTCGTGTGCATGGGCTAACTAGGCTGCTTGTAGCGGGACTGGAACGCTTGGGGCACAAAGTACATCATGGATCATTTTTTGACACACTGCACGTGCAGCACTCCTTCCAAAGTGCAGTTGACATAGTAAAGATAGCCGAAGCCTACCGCATGAACCTGCGAATACTGGATAATCACGGTGTCGGCGTAGCACTAGACGAGAAGACCACAGAGACTGATATCGCCGAACTATTACAGGTATTCAATGAGGGACGCGATGTGCCCTTCAAGCTGGATGACTTGGCAACAAGCGAAGCACTGCCGACCCATTTGCGACGAGAAAGCGAATTTTTGAACCACGAGGTCTTTCTCAAGCACCACTCGGAAACGCAGTTGATGCGATACTTGAAGCGTCTCGAGTCTCGCGACCTGTCGCTGGCGCATTCGATGATTCCGCTGGGATCGTGCACGATGAAGCTAAATTCTGCAGCAGAGATGATGCCGGTGTCGTGGACACAATTCACCGGATTGCATCCTTTTGCCCCCCTGAAGCAAACGCGGGGTTACCAACAACTATTCACCGACCTAGAGAAATGGCTGGGAGAAATCACGGGATTTGCCGGAATATCGCTACAGCCAAACGCTGGATCGCAAGGTGAGTATGCGGGGTTGCTGGTCATCCGAGCGTATCATGAAAACCGCGGGGAAACCGAGCGCAACGTATGCCTGATTCCAACCTCTGCACACGGGACCAATCCGGCCAGCGCAGTAATGTCTGGACTGCGTGTGGTACCGGTGAAATGTAACGGTGTAGGCAACATTGATCTGGCTGACTTGCGTGCAAAAGCGACCGAATACGCAGATGCACTGGCTGCGATGATGATTACCTATCCCTCGACACACGGCGTGTTTGAGGAATCCATAGGCGAGATATGTGAAACCGTGCATACGGCTGGCGGACAGGTGTATCTGGATGGCGCAAATTTAAACGCAATGGTCGGCTTGGCACGACCAGGCGAACTGGGCGCCGATGTGTGCCACATCAATCTACACAAGACCTTCTGCATCCCACACGGGGGAGGCGGGCCGGGCATGGGGCCAATTGGCGTAGCGGAGCATCTGGTGGATTATCTACCAGATCATCCGGTGGTGAACCTTGGTGGCGAGAACCCGATTGGCCCGATAAGCGCGGCGCCATGGGGTAGCGCGAGCATTTTACCCATCTCATGGATGTACATCGCAATGATGGGCGCAGAAGGACTTCGCACGGCCACCGTGCATGCGATATTAAACGCCAACTATGTCGCCCAGCGCCTTGAGTCATATTATCCGGTGCTCTACAAGGGAGCCAATAACCTCGTAGCGCACGAGTGCATCCTTGATTTAAGACAATTTAAGAAAGTAACAGTGGAGGATGTGGCCAAGCGACTCATGGACTTCGGGTTCCATGCACCAACCATCTCTTGGCCAGTGACGGGCACAATGATGGTGGAGCCGACCGAGAGTGAATCAAAGGAGGAATTGGATCGTTTTTGCGAAGCAATGATCGCCATCCGCATGGAAATCGAAGCGGTAGAAAACAGAACGACGGATGCATCGGACAATACCCTGAAGAACGCCCCGCACACAACAGACATGGTGGCGACGAGCGAATGGGTCCATGGCTACAGCCGTGAACAGGCGGCCTTCCCGGCAGCTTGGCTTCGGGATTTCAAATTCTGGCCAGCAGTGGGGCGAATCGACAACGTCTGGGGTGACAGGAATTTGGTGTGCAGTTGCACGGGAATGGGAGGCCTCGATGATAAACAACAGCCAGAATAAAACCAATTAATCAACAAAAGTTGATTTCAATTCAGACACGTTACAGCGTTGCCCCCGCCGCTTCCTCCTCGTCTTCCAAGAAGCCCTGCAATTGGCGCAAACGTGTGGGATGACGCATCTTACGCAATGCTTTTGCTTCGATTTGCCGAATACGTTCGCGGGTGACCTTGAACTGCTTGCCTACCTCCTCAAGCGTCCGACTGTAACCGTCGGTAAGCCCAAAGCGCAACTCGAGCACCTTGCGCTCGCGCTCAGTGAGTGAGGTCAGCACATCCTCTAGTTTATCCTTGAGCAGCGAATAGCTGGTCATATCACTGGGATTCTCAGCAGTCTTATCCTCAATAAAATCACCGAAATTCGTATCATCACTGTCACCTACTGGACTCTGCAGACTGATGGGTTGCTGGGCCATCTTCATGATGGCGCGCACACGTTCGACAGGCATCTGCATCTCGTCTGCAATTTCCTCAGGCGAAGCTTCACGGCCAAAATCCTGCACCAACTGTT
>Ga0310344_10004365_pt1 | contig 10513 bp, 9 predicted proteins | sample HC15DNA20200_MG_FD_203801 | JGI IMG/M metagenome (GOLD analysis project Ga0310344, IMG submission 203801) | Marine microbial communities from station ALOHA, North Pacific Subtropical Gyre - HC15-DNA-20-200_MG | ecosystem: Environmental > Aquatic > Marine > Oceanic | place: Pacific Ocean: North... | reverse complement strand
ATAGCTTTAAAAAGATCACGTATTAATCCAGAGGAGTCACGTATTAGATACTCATAGTCAATAACAATGATACGGGCAGTGGGGCAGGCCTCTCGAAAGCTATGTAACTTCATATCCAAATTTACAAGCTCAAGATAAGTCCCCTGATCTTTATTGAAGGAATGTTCAAAAGTAATTTTTCTTTCAGACGGAGCAGCAAGCATCCTAGCATAATTATAATAAGAGAAAAGTATAGATTTTGGACTTCTATATGATAGTAGGTAGGTTGCCTGCTGACCCAACCTAGAGAAATGCTCAAGTGCAATCGGATGCATAGTGTACTCTCCCCATTCTAAAGTCTTTTGCCCAGGTTTTAGGTTGGGGAAGAATCGGTCATATTTTCCATTTAGTTCGGGAGTAATCCAAAAGTTGGTAATTCTTGGATTTGCTAAGGCAATATCTGGATGTTGACCTAGTAACCCAGCGAGAAATGAGGTACCAGTTTTTCTCATGCCAATACCAATAAGATCTGGAAAGTGAATATGTTCAGGTTTCATACATTAAGCGTTAGGCAGCACAATTTAATTTCAAATGATGTAAACAAACCAATACTTCTCACATAAGATTTTGTTGAATGGGGGAGAGTATACAAGCGATTTAATCAAAGCTACTATTCGGTGAAGTCTCTCAATATCAGGAAAAAACACATCTTACCGTAGCCATAATATAATTGGTGTTTGTGCGTCTGTATAGAGACCGGATGTTCTCCAAGGAAATTGTCTATGATCATGATGGCTTCCTTGATGATGAACCTACATTCACAAAGAGCCTGGAGTGAAATTGTTCGATCTATCGATAGATAAAATACGCATAAGCCTCGCATATCAGGTGCAAAAGTGGCCACTTCGTTTGTTGGCCGCTGGTGGCTTCTACTCTGTCATAGCATGGTACTGTGACAAGAGGATAGCTCAGGCTAATTCTCTTTCTAGAGCTGAAAGCAAGGTTGGTCTTTTTGCGTTATGCCCAGAGAGATTTCGTGGTGATTTGGAAGCGTTGGAATCTATGCCTGACTTTTTGATCATTAGATGTCCCACCTCCCTTGCATATATGTTAAATGCCTTATATATGCAGAATGCTAAGGATCCGAATGGCAATTACCATAAGAATGACTATTTTATGGAGAGTAAGGCAGGTAAGTTTGAAAAACAAAAAGCACAATTAACTGCTTTCTATAGTCTTTTGTTACCTCGTCTGTTTAAACGATATCAGATTGCGGCGGTTTTGGTTCCAAACTTTACCATGCCTCAATTTGATTTAATCGGTGTTACTGCTAAGAACCTTGGCTACCCATATATTGTGCTACATAGAGAAGGCTTAGTTACGGCTCCTGAGTTGATTGAGACAAATCGTCGTTGGGTTAACACAGCCGGCCCATTTCCTGGAAGCTTTGTTATTGTTCATAATGAGATTCTCAAGACTACACTAGTTGAATCAGGATATGTTTCTAACAAAGAAATTTCTGCTTTAGGTTGTATACGGATGGATGATCTGATTGAGCGAATTGCGAATTCTGATAAGACCACCCACCAAGAAAGCGAGCAAAAGAAATTGGTACTTTTTTCATTTACTCCAGGTAGCGGTTTTGTAGGGATCAGTGGTGCGATACATATGAAGCATTTTCCTGAAGATAGATCCACTGGGTTGTGGAGATTATTCAGCGCTACGCATCGTGTTGTTGGGGAGATAGCAAGAGACCATCCAAATATTGAAGTAGTTATAAAAACCAAATGGGAAGAAAAGTGGCATGAGGAGATAGAGAATATATGGAGAGATGCTGGAATAGATGTTGCTAGTATGGGTAATCTACATTTATCGAGCTCAGGTGATGCTCATGATCTGATATTTGAATCAACGGCTATTAGTAGTTATGGTTCAACCACTATGATCGAGGCTGCTATAGTGGGTAGACCCGTAATATTCCCCTATTTCGAAGAAGCGAATTACGAAGAGTATCAGTCTTATATATTTTTTCGAGATCATCAGGATTTGTTCGATGTAGCTTCAGGTGCGGAGCAATATAAAGATCTATTGCTAGAGCGTTTGTATAACAATTGGAATATATCACCAGGATTGCTTGAACGAAGACGGGAAGTCTTTGACCAGTATGTGTCGAGTATTAAAGGTGGGGCACTAAAGCGTTACGTTAGCGAGATTAATCGCTTGATTTCTAAAGAGCAAATAAATAATTGACAGTAGCTAGTCCAGAGTTAGAGTAGGTAAAAGCCATTGAGAAGCTGGACTTATAAACCGATTGATATTGGATTAACCCACAGGGCTGATAGGAAATAGAACGTGAAAATCGCTTTTCTTATTAGGAAGCTAGACCGGGGTGGGGCAGAGAAGCAATTAATGTATCTCGCTAAGGGTCTTATCGACTCAGGTCACAATGTGCAGATATTTGTTTTTTACGGTAGTGGATCGCTAGAGGGTAAATATAAAGAGCTTGGTATTCCTTTTTGTAGTTTAGATAAATCTGGTCGTTGGGATCTACTCTTTTTTGCTGCACGATGGCTTTTAGCAGTTACCAGGTTTAGACCTCGTATTGTTTATAGTTTTTTGACCGAAGCGAACCTAGTTGCTCTTTTAGCGAAGTTCGTTCGGCCAAGTGTAGACATCATTTGGGGTGTTAGAGCAGCTGGCAATGATAGCTTGCTAAGACCCAACGATATATTGGTTTCGTTAGGATTTAGTGCCGCAAGAATACTCTCGAAGGTGCCAACATATATAGTGACTAATTCTTATGCTGGAGCTGAGACAATAGAGAAGAAAAAATTTTGCATAAAAGGCTTAGTTACTATTGTCAATGGAGTAGATATGGAAGAGTTCACAATCTCTCAAGGTAGCAGAGATTGGTTATGCGCCGAGCAACACGTTTTAGCCTCTCGTCCGTTAATAGGCATTGTTGCTCGGCTCGATCCCATAAAAAATCACGAATTATTTTTGCTCGCTGCTAAAACCTATCTTGCTAAGTATGGTGACGCTACGTTTGTCATAGTAGGAGATGGAAATAGGAACTATAAGCATGATTTAGAAAGATTGATAACAAAGCTAGAGATAGAAGACCATGTCATCTGGTTAGGGGAACGATCGGACATGGATCAAATTTATTCAGCCTTGGATGTAACTACGCTTTGTTCCAATAGCGAGGCAACGCCAAATGTTATCCTTGAGTCCATGGCATGTGGAACACCCTGTGTTGCTACACGAGTTGGCGATGTGGCGCGACTATTAGATAGATCGGGTATTACAATAGAAGCTAATGATCAGAATGGTCTTGCAACCGCTTGGGTAAAATCACTTGAACGATCTGCTGTTACTGGCAAAGAGGAACTGGCACAGCAACTCCGGACTTTCGTTAATAAATCGTATTCATTAGAAAAAATGGTCGATAATACCCTCATCTTGATTGACCAGTCAGCGGCAAGTAATAATGGTCGCATATAATAGAAGGCTTATATGACGATGGGAATATTAGTTGGTGTAATTGAATATGGAGCCGGTAACTTATTTTCTATTGAGACAATGCTGTCGAAGATAGGCGCCGAATTTTTTATGTCAGCTGAGCCTATAGAATTGCATAGAGCTACCCACCTTATCTTGCCTGGAGTGGGTAGTTTTAATCGCGCTATGCATAATTTGGAGGCGCAAGGTGTGTCTGATATGTTGGTAGATATCGCAGAAAAGAAGCAAAAGAAATTATTAGGCATTTGTTTAGGCATGCAATTGCTAGCAACCTGCGGACAAGAGGGTGGAGAAAGAAAGGGATTAGGTTTGGTTAATGGTACTATAGTAAAACTTGCTCCTGCTAAGGATGTACGGGTGCCACATATTGGCTGGAATGCCCTACATTTTAGCTCAATGACCCCCAAGATTTTTTCGGATATCTCAGAAGGTCAAACGGTATACTTTAATCATAGCTATCATCTTGAGTTAGAGGAACAAATACCTCATGTTTATACCGAGCATGGTACACATAAAATAGTTGCTGCGTTTGAGAAAGATACTGTTGTTGGTCTGCAGTTTCATCCTGAAAAAAGTCAGGTTGTTGGGCAGAAGCTTCTTACTTCATTTTTAAGCTGATTTATCGTTTGCTGAAGATAAGAATAATTCCTGTATTATTACTTAGGGGCAATTCCGTTGTGAAACCTGTGGGGTTTCAACAGGATCGTGTTGTTGGCGATGCTATAGCAAGTGTTAAAGTTTTCTCAAAGCGCTTCGCTGATGAAATGATCATTATTGATATTGATGCTACCAAGAATGGTTATCGAGATTTGACTCTAATAAAAAAATTATCTCGCGAGTGTATTATGCCATTGACATTAGGCGGTGGTATAAGTGATGTAATGGGCGCGGAGGATTTATTTGCGTCAGGAGCCGATAAGGTGTCAATAAATACTTCTTTTTATAGTAATCCTTCTTTGATTAGTACCATTGCAGCACGCTTTGGTAGCCAAGCAGTGGTTTTTTCTTTAGATGTCAAAATTGTTAACTCTATTATCTATGCAGTGTCCCATTGTGGTTCGGTTCTAGAATCAGTTACAGGCCTAGATGCTGCAAAAAAAGCTGCCGATTATGGGGCGGGAGAGATTCTCCTAAACAGAGTGGATAAGGATGGGACAATGACCGGCTATGATACTGATCTAATTAGAAAGATTGCTGATAGCATAGAGATTCCGCTAGTTGCCGTAGGAGGGTGCGGTAGTGGTGCTGATTGCGTTAGAGCTGTTAAGGCAGGCGCATCTGCTGTTGCCGCCGGAAGCATTTTCTTTTGGGTAGGAGAAAGCATTATGTCTATAAAAGAGCACATGAATGCGGAGGGTCTTGAAGTTCGCTTATTATGAAAAAACTTTCTTATTGTGAGAAGTGTCTTTTCCCTGACACCAAGCCAGATTTAGTTTTTGATCAAGATGGAATCTGTGATGCTTGTAGATCTGCGGAACGTAAGCATGGATTTGACAAGAAAGTGGATTGGGTTGCGAGAGCTGATGAGTTCCACACGTTATTGACTAGAGTACGAAATATTGGTGCGCCATTATATGATTGCGTTATCCCGGTCAGTGGGGGTAAAGATAGTACATGGCAGGTGTATGCTGCCAAGAGGCTGCATAAATTGCGGACTTTAGCAGTGACATTTGATCAATTTGATCAGACACCAACAGGCCTTCACAATCTAAATATTCTGCGTAATATTGGGGTTGACCATATTCATTTTTCCCTTAATCCTCTTATAGTGAGGAAGCTGGTGCGCAACGGTTTTGAAACTATTGGCGATCCATACTGGGTCAATCATGTTGGTATGTTCAGTGTACCTTTTAATGTCGCAAAGAGATTTGAAGTTCCTCTGATTATATATGGTGAAAATCCGCAATTTGAATATGGTGGGCCACAGGACAGCAGAGATGGGATGGTTATGGATAAGAGATGGCGACAGGAGTTTGGAGGGATGCGAGGCTTTCGTGAAGAGGACATGATTGATGAAGCAGATAGTATTTCCGGTGCTGATCTTGCAATGCTTAAGTTCCCTGATTTGGAAGGCGGTGCGAATGATTTATTAGCAGTGTTCTATGGATATTTCTTCAAATGGGATGTTGCAGAACATTTGCCGTTAATTAGAACACTGGGGTGGAAGAGCTTGGATAACATTCCAGCGGGATCTTGGGTAGATTATGAGAATTGTGATATGCAATTTATAGATATAAGAGAGCGCATTAAATATCTCAAGTACGGTTATGGAAGGGCTACAGATCAGCTTAATATTGAGTTAAGAGGTGGTCGTATTGAAAGGGCTGAAGCACTGCGTCTTGTAACCAAACTTGACGGTGTAGTATCAGAACAAAACATCCATGACTTTTGTGACTACTTGGATGTATCTGAGAGTGCATACAACAAAATAATGGATTCCTTCGTCAATGAAGATATTTTCTATCGTACTGATTCTGGTAGTTGGGCGTTGAAAAGCGAAAGGAAATAAGAAAGGACATTAATTATTGAAATATTATTAATTTATGACTAACAGAACCATAAACAATGTTAATCCAGAGTTCTTTTCCCTGCTTAAGACACAGTGTTTGGATGCTTAGATAAGAAAAAATCATGTACTCTAATTGTATTAAGATAGATCAACTACTTGTTCAGTGCTTTTATGTTGTTGAATCGCTCTGAAGTAACAAAATTTTGTGCTACCGACATCGGTGCTGTTAGTAGAGTTGGTATTGGAGCCGTGCGAAATTGTATCTGGCCAGTTGATGGTCATGCCTATGATACGATTTACACCGCGGTACTGGACTCTTTTACTGACTACGTATCAACTGCTGATGAAAGAAGTGCCGACTTGTGCATGAGTGACACTGCTTTCTTCGATTACTTAGTACAGACTCTCCACTATAGTCTGCTCAAGAATAACGCTACCAAGCGGGGTCTAAGTTTAGTAACGTCGGAGAGCTCTTTGACACTAATGTTGCCAGAGTGGTTAGAAGTGGGATTTTATTACGATAGAATATTTCAAGTGCAGCCGCACCGTAGAGAGTTACAGAAGATTTACCGAAATTTTAAATATAATACACACCGTGTATCAGCATGCTTTCGATGCATAGGCATACCAAGTGAGTCTCGGTGGATTTTTGGTGCGACAACGCTAAATTGGTTAGAGGAACAATTTCTTGAGGACAGCAATCAAGTGTATGTATTTAGAGATTGGAATGATACATACTGGATGCCAAGCAGTTCACTGAAGAGCGCCTATGGTGAAGAGCGCCAGCGTTTGAAAAATCGAGTGGCTGGCCCATTGATCGAAAATATAAGAGACCGATTAGTTAATGTAGACACGCCTCTTGATTGGAAATTAATAGCGCAGGCATTTGGAGACCGATTGTCGACGCTGAGTATAATTTATGATCGAGTTCTAGCTACAAAACATGCTCCACTAGATATTGTAGCCACTGCGGAAAATGATCCTAGAAGGAAAATATTTTTGGTCGCTTTGCAAAGAAGGGGGGTTAAAGTTACCGGCTTTCTTCACGGTGACCCAATATATGGTGTCTATAAGCAGCCCTATACTATTGCAATGACAATGGGACATATCAAGACTTATATAACACCAAGTTCAACATCAGCTGATCTGCACAACTACCATTATGGTAGCAGATTTGGTGATCAGTTCGATACCAACTTTTTTGGATATCAGACTGATTACTATTCTAGAGCATCAAAGACAGGTGGCATCTACAGCAGAACAACCTCAAACGCTTCAGAGAAGGTCATGATAGTTGGGTTCCCAATGAATACTATCAGGTACTACGATGATCACAGTTTATTTTTTTATCACAAATTGTTGTTAGAAATTAATCTAATTGCTGCGTTACGAAAAATCGGCTGCTTCGTTATATATAGGGCTCACCCAGATCGTTTGAACCATATTGTTAAACTAATTAGCCCGATGGTAGATAATATGAGTGTCGATTCTTTCTCTCAGGAGCTATCGATGGTTGATACACTAATTTTTAGTCATCCCACAACAAGCACATTTGGGGAGACATTACTAACAAACAAGAATATGATTCTTCTTGAGAATGGCGCTTGCGACAGCTGGGATAGTTTAGGCCGATACTATATTGAAAAGAGGTGTCATTTTGTGGATGTATTGGAGGATGACCATGGTCAGCCCGGTGTCGATATTGATCAACTAGCTGCTGCGCTGCGGATGAACGATGGCACACTTAGAAAGAGCGACAATACAGAATTTGTTGATTATTATTGGAAAGATATGGAATCAACACTACCAGAAATGTCATGATGTTAGCAGTGTTAGAGTATTACTCTATTGTAGTATATGTAGGTTGTGATAATCATATTGTGAATATTTTATAGGAATAGAATTTGAAAACAGAGCAATCGGAATTTTGGCGAGGTTCCTTCGGAGATCAGTATACCGATAGAAATAGTGATGCGAGCATCATTACTTCTAATATGAGTCTGTTTGAAAGAATAATTGGAAGTACAGGCTCTTTAGATAATATCTTGGAGTTTGGTTGCAATCGCGGGTTAAATCTCTTAGCTATTAGACAGCTAATGCCGAAGGCGGAGTTGAGCGGAGTGGATGTTAATGTCAAGGCGTTACAAAATCTTAAGCAAGTGGATAATCGAGTTGTGGTCATGGAAGGCACGATCGAATCATTCGTTAGTGAAAAACTGTTTGATCTAGTTTTTACTAAGGGAGTGCTAATTCATATTCACCCAGATAATCTAGAGTTAGCCTATAGTCAGATAGAAAAACACTCTAGGCGCTATGTTTTAATCGCTGAGTATTTCAACCCAACACCAGTTGAAGTGGAATATCGAGGACATACGGGCAAGCTATTCAAAAGAGACTTTGCTGCAGAATTAATGAGCTTGTATCCGTCTCTGGTGCTGGTGGATTATGGATTTTGTTACCACCTAGATCCACTATATCCACTAGACAACATATCGTGGTTTTTACTGGAAAAAAGATGATCAGATACGGATGCCAAAATATTGATGATGCAGATGTCGATGCAGTAACTGGCGTTTTACGATCTGATTACCTGACTACAGGGCCAAAGGTGCCTGAGTTTGAGCTAGGCCTCCAGAAGATTATTGGTGTGGAATATGCTCTTGCAGCAAATAGTGGCACAGCAGCGCTACATTTGAGTTGTTTAGGGCTTGATTTAGGCCAGAATGACAGACTTTGGACTACCCCAATAAGTTTTGTTGCATCGGCGAATTGTGGGAGATATTGTGGCGCCGAAGTAGATTTTTGTGACATAGATCCGGATTCATGGAACATTGATGCCGAAGCTCTCGAGAAAAAATTGGAGACCGCATCGGTCCAAAATATGCTGCCAAAGATTCTTGTAGTTGTCCATTTCGCAGGCGTTCCTTGCGAGATGGAGAAAATTAGTGAGCTAGCTAGATATTATGGAGTCAGTGTAATTGAAGATGCTAGCCACGCATTGGGTGCTACCTATCGGGGCCAAGCGGTGGGCGATTGCATGTATAGTGATACCACTGTATTTAGTTTTCATCCAGTGAAACTAATCACAACTGCGGAGGGAGGGGCAATTACAACGGCCCAGAGAGATCTATACGATAGTTTAGCGTTACTGCGCACACACGGCATCACACGAAACAAAGACCAAATGATTGGCGAGGTTCAAGGTCCATGGATTTACGAACAACTTGCCCTTGGCTATAACTATCGAATGAATGATCTGTCAGCGTCATTAGGAGTAAGTCAATTAAATAGGCTAGAGACATTTATCCGAAGAAGACAGCAGATTGCACAATATTATAGTGAACGATTTAGGGAGCTTCCTATAACTACGCAGAGAATTGAGAAAGACATGAAATCTGCACACCATCTTTATGTTGTAAGGTTGCAAGTAGAGAAAGTTGAGCATGAGCGTAAACGTATATTTGAGTATATGCGTGAACAAGGAATTGGTGTTAACGTCCACTACATACCTATCCATCTTCAACCATATTATCGGGATCAAGGTCATCAATATGGTGATTATCCGAAGTCTGAAGAATTCTATAAAGGTTGCTTATCGCTGCCTATCCATCCGTCGTTGACCGATGCTGAAGTAGAGACCGTAGCTGAAACATTTGTGAGAGGAGTCAGGTGAGGATCGCAGTTATACCGGCGCGTGGCGGAAGCAAGAGAGTAGAAGGAAAGAATATCAGATTACTGGCTGGACGACCTTTAATCACATGGGTTATTACAACCTTAATCGAGTCGGAACTATTTAATCGTGTAGTTGTTAGTACGGATGATCAGGAGATCTCTCTTATTGCGGAGAGTGCTGGAGCTTGGGTGCCATTTGTTAGGCCAGCGGAGTTAGCTGAGGATCATTCATCTACTGATGAAGTATTAGTCCACGCCTTAAATTGGTTAAATGCTAACGAGAAATTTCCTACGTTTTGTTGTTGTGTTTACCCTACTTCTGTTTTGATAACAAAGGAGATGTTGACTGAGAGCTTTGATTTAATTAAGGCGAATAATGCGCATTCTGTTGCCGTAGTAAAAAAATATCAGCATCCAATATTCAGAGCGTTGTCAAAAGATCATGAGCAGCGAATCAATTATGTTTGGCCAGAAAATAGAGTTTCCAGAACTCAGGATTTAGCTGAGACCTACTATGATGCAGGTCAGTTTTATTGGATCTCTACCGAATCTTACTTGAAAGACCCAAGATTACTGACTAGTAGCTCGATGGGATATGTCGTTCCGATTGATAAAACCTGGGATATTGACAGCGAAGAAGATTTTGCAATAGTAAATAGAATGTTTCTTAGAAAACAGGAGGGGTAAATCTATGAACGATGGTGCCAGAGAGCTTTTAGACATGAAGTTGTTGGATGAAATTCAAGAAGTTCGTTCGAAAAATAATATTAATTGGATGGATGTTTTGCGACTAGCGTTTAAGTATTGTCCAGAAGAGGCACGAGAGTTAGT
>Ga0310344_10004362_pt1 | contig 10514 bp, 7 predicted proteins | sample HC15DNA20200_MG_FD_203801 | JGI IMG/M metagenome (GOLD analysis project Ga0310344, IMG submission 203801) | Marine microbial communities from station ALOHA, North Pacific Subtropical Gyre - HC15-DNA-20-200_MG | ecosystem: Environmental > Aquatic > Marine > Oceanic | place: Pacific Ocean: North... | reverse complement strand
TATTCAAAGCCCCACTTAAGCTAATTACCTTGGTACCTGGAGCATCATTGGGACCGATCTTACGATATGCATCCGCTCCATTAGCCATGATCCAAGGGATGTTGGATAGCGTCTCAACATTATTAATGATAGTTGGTTTTTGATTTAAACCGGACTCAGTGGGGAAGGGGGGCCTCAAACGCGGCTCCCTCCTCTTGCCTTCGATGGTATTTAACAGGGTAGATTCCTCCCCACACACATACCCCCCGGCTCCTTTCAACAACTGGATATCTATACTAAATTCAGTACCCATAATATTAGATCCTAGGAACCCGGACATTCGACAAATATCGAGGGCCCTTTCAAGTCTTTCAAACGCCAAATGAGCCTCGGCATTCACATATATCCGTACGCTCGTAGAATTCGTTGCATAAGCAGCAATCACCGTCCCTTCTATCAATCTAAAAGGAACACTCTCCATTATGTGTCTGTCTTTGAAAACGCCAGGCTCTCCTTCTTCAGCATTCACAACTAAATGTCTTTCGGAAGAATCGACAGCTAAGGCCGATCGCCACTTTAACGAAACGGGAAAATATGCTCCACCTCTACCACGTAACCCAGACTCGTCGACTGAATCCACGGTATATTTAGGTGGTTGCATCAGTGAATTCGCCAACCCTAAAAATCCTTCATTACGTATATATCCATGAATATCTTCAACGCCTATGCACCCGGCGTGTGACATGGCAATTCTAGTCTGAGAATCAACAAACCCTGCCACCTTGGGATCGAGGGTCCAGAATATATCCATACCCTCAGCATATTCTTTATAACTCTCGGTGCTGTGGTATTTTGGCGTAGCAAAGCAAGCCCCATCACAGCCAGCCACACCAATATCAACATGTTCGGGCAATGATTCTCGCAACAAGCTGTACTTTTCGGTCGCCCCTACCGCCGCAGTACACTGACCCAGCTGAACAAGTAATTGACGATCATTTGCTCGTTTCTCAGACAGAGCCGAGTTCAAAAATTCTTTAGCAGTCATTTGATTCACCAGATAATGTGGTGAGCACATTATTAACACGATCTCGACCAAACCATTTGTGATCAATAGCTACCAAAGGAGCAACAGAACACATAAATGCACAATCAGTAATCTGTAACGTAAACCCATCGTCAGGATGCTTGCTACGTAAAGATTCCAATTCTTTTTTCAAGTAGTCCAATATCTCACTCGATCCGTTTTGACGACATGCCACCCCATCACAGACGGTAACCGTCTTTTTTGAAGTAGGAGATAAAACTAACTCTGTATATGTCGTTGCCGCTCCGTAAATTTCACTGGCAGGAACGCCTAAATGCCAACCCACCACTTCCATTGCCCAATCAGGCAAATAGGAAAATGTATCCTGTAAATAATGCAGTGCAGGAAGTAGAGAAGCTCTCTCTCTGGGAAACTCTTCTATAAGATGTCTCCGCAACTCAATCCTACGTTTCCTTTCTTCCTTATTTGATATCATTCACAACCCTTGATTAAAATGCTATCCCCAAACTTTCCAGTTTTGACTCTGGAATCAATCCTTCACTAGTCCATTCTCGGGCTCGATAATAGGACGAAATCATCTTCTCCAAATCATCCTCTCTAAGCCAAACATTTTCCGTACCATTGTAGGATGGTTCAGAGAATATTCTCTTTGGTAAAGTGTCATGATCCTTGACCCAACCTTCTCTAATATTGAATTGTTTTTTTATGTTGTTTATCCTTTCGCCGCACTGCCTGAGCTGATCAGCGCTTACATTCCAGCCCGTAATATCATCAAGAATATTGGCGGATTCTTCGTAAAATTGTTCAAAGACTTTGCGGACAAATTTGCACCATATCAGAGAATCCATAACGGCACTGTAGTCCTCACCATCTTTGACCAATTGACCTTTAGCGCCACTAGTAGTATCAGAATTAGAAGAAAAATCATATTCATAAGCAGAAGAACGATTATGACAGGCTCCTCTTGTGCTCACGGCCAGGGCCAAGGCCAGAGTTTGTAATGCCCTCGGCTCGTATCCAGGCATCTCCAATCCCTTCACATGCATAGCAAAATCACCCGAATCTAATCCGATCTCTTTACTCGCTCTTGCACTTCCTTCCGCGAGTAAATCCCCAACTCCAGATCGCTGACTTATAACCTTCAGGAGATTCTCAAGAAGGTCCTTATTATCCTCATGTTCTGGGACTTTATTCATCCACCTGGACGGGATCAGATCCTTTTGCATGGATTCCATAAACCAGGCGCAGGTTGAACCAGCACTGATAGTATCCATACCCATTTCATCACAAAATTTGCTGCTTTTAAGAATTGTCGCACGATCCGAAATGCCGACTAAGGGGCCTAAAGCAAAAAGAGACTGATACTCCAATCTAACTTTTTCCGTACCGTTTCCAGGCACTGTAACCAGTTTTTCGCATCCTATGGTGCAATTGGCACAATGAGATGAGGAAACTTTTTCTTCCGAATGTATTGTTTCCCCGGTAATATCCTTAAAATTATCACCACGTTGGTTGCGAAAATTGCCTGTTGGTAGAACTTTTAGTCGGTCAAATACTGAAAGGTTAGCCATAGTACCTAGTGTTCTGTATTTTTCAGTTGCATGCCCAAAACTTTTTTGTGACAAATCCTTTCTTCTTTCGGACAAAGATCCTTCATCGCAGGTATCTACGGATTTACGCCCATGAAACGCTATAGCCTTTACTTTCTTGGAACCCATCACTGCTCCATTACCTGTCCGACCTGCTTGCCTTCCTCCATCGTTACTTATACTGGCAAACCTCACCAGTTTTTCACCAGCAGGGCCAATGCACGCTATGTCAAAGTTCCGACCCAGAGTACCCTTCAGATAACCTTCCGTCTTAGAGGTTGTAAACCCAACCAATTGACCGGCAGGAAGGAATTCTACTCCTGTTTCATCGACTTTCAGTGAAATCCATTCCTTTGAGTGGCCTAGAACGATCACTGCGTCAGCACCTATACCTTTTAACGATAATGCAAGCGAGCTCGATGACAACGAATCCCCGACAAACCCTGTTTGAGGCGACTTTGAAACAACAGCAAATTTTGATGTGGTGGTTAGACGACTGCCAACCAACGGACTAGTACAGAATATCAAAGGATTCCCGGGAGAAAATGGATCAGTGCCAGGAGGGCAATAGTGGTACAGCAGATAGGCACCTAGCCCACTTCCACCAATAAAATTCCGTAAAACGTCCTCACCTATAACTTGCCACTGCCAATCCCTAGCGGAAACATCTATAATCAGGACCTTGTTATGATACCCAAACAAGGTTAACCTCCAGCCTGACTTGGCAAAATCAGTAACGAGTCCCCATTTTTTAGGTCCAGTCCCCTATGATCACTGAAACCTTTACCATTCAGATTAAACACATAGCTTCCTAAAAGTCTATTTTGATTCAACTCTAAAACTTTACCACCAAGACCAGGAAACAGCATACCAAGTTGCCGTACTATATCTGTTGCATTCGCACCAGGTGGATTTGTAAAAGCCAAATCCACTGACTCACAACCAGTGATCAGGCGACTGTTCCCAAAAAATTCCACAGTCACCTTAATCTCTGCTGACATTTTTCTCCATATCTCGTGCCACCTGCAAATCAGTCGGGGTATTAACATTGAAGAAGCTTTCTTTAGATCCCTCTATGTAAAGAAAATCCTCTTCTTGCAGTGTACATACCTCAATATCAGAAAAATACCCGTCCATCCTTAGTGACCGTTGTTTTAGACGTTCTTCTATATGACCCAAACACGTATTACGATATAGTGCATGCGTAGTCTGTAATCGACCCTGGAATTTGGGTATTACTACATCAGGGGTCTCAGTTCCCAATTTGGATAACATGTATTGTATGAGGGAAGGAGCTATAAATGGCATATCACAGGCAACTACAAGAGACCAGGTTGTGGTAGAAGCTTGCAACCCGGAATACAACCCACCCAAAGAACCTGAATCAGGGTAACGATCTACGATAAACTCTACCTTCTCATTGATCTCTAGCTCACCCGCACGTTCTTCTCTGTCAACAACCACCGTCAACGATTCCGCAACGTCCGACAATCTAGCAATCACTCTATCTATTATACGGATCCCACCGACGCTCTGGACAGCTTTATCCCGCCCTAAACGTCTACTTCTACCACCAGCTAATATGATACCGGTAAGGTGAGTCATTTTGGCAACCTAAACACAACAATAATACTTTAATTAATCCTAGCAGCTATACGGCCCATCCTTGAAACATCGTACCCCCCGATACTAGCAATATCTCTTCGCAAATCTTCCCCCGTAAGTTGTTCCAGCAGGATGTCGATCTCACTCCCTATTCCAATATATCTTGAAGGTATGACTAACTGAAATCTTTCATCTGCTATTGGTATGAATTCCAATCCGCTGGCTAAAGCAGCAGCCATAATACCCATCCCGACATCAACGAATCCCGAAGACACAGCAGCCGCCACATTATAGTGGGTATACTCTTCATTGTCGTAACCTATGATGCTACCAGGGCTTATATTTGATTGTTTCAGAAGGTAGTCCAATAAAACCCGGGTCCCTGAACCCCTCTGTCTATTTACAATCTTCAACCCACTGCAAGGCAAATCATTCAATCCTTTAATCTTCCGGGGATTTCCTTCCTGTACGATGAGACCCTGAGTACGACCAACAAAATCAAATATATGTACCGATTCATCAGGAACATGGCGTTGTACGGCCGATATATTGTATTCGCCACTCTTCTCATCGAGTAGGTGAGTACCGGCAACATGGGCAAACCCTTTGGACAAGGCCAACAGGCCTCCTACGCTACCAACACTTGAAGAAATTAGACGCACCCCATTTCTCGCCCCACTCAGATTATTAGCCAACATGTCTATGGCGATATCATGGCTGCCTGAAATTAACAAAGTTTTATCAATCTCAGATCTTGGCCTACGCAATGATACAGACACCTCGGCGCCTTCTTCTAAACCCTCGTGATTGTGGGGTATCGTGATAACTCCGTCAGATCGAGAGATTGAAAGAGTCATAGCTGCCCCTCTTGTAGTTGGGTGGACTACATAGTCACCATCAACTGGTGCTGCGACAACGCGTAAAAACTCTTCTTCGCCTAGTGGGGAAGCTATCTTTCGAGCCATAATAGCTTCTATCCGCTCAGCAGATGCTTCATTATAACCACAAAGCTTTGCAATAAGTGGCTTTAGAAACAACTCTGAGGTAGTTAAAGCCGATGATGGATACCCGGGTATGCCCAGAAGTGGTTTTCCACGTATTGATCCTAAAATAACAGGATGTCCGGGTCTAATAGCCACACCATGCACAACGACCTCTCCGACCTTCGATACTACCGTAGAGGTATAGTCCTCTGAACCGGCCGAGGAACCTGCAATAACAACCAATACATCACTACGATCTGAGCATTCAAGTAAGGTTTTTTCCATCATCTTTGGATCATCTAGCACGGATGGTTCAACTATTGCCTTAGCTCCCCAATCTTCAATCAGGGCGGACAAGAACACAGAATTGAACTCAATTATTTGTCCCGGTTGCGGAGTCTCTCCAATCTTTATTAGCTCTGAACCTGTTGGTATTAAAGAAACTCGAGGTTCTCGATTAACTTCTATCTCCGATAATCCCGCCGCACCAAGACATGCTAAATCCAGGGCAGTAATAACTACCCCTTCTCTAACCAACAATTCCGGCGCCGCTATGTCCTCAGCTATTTTCCTTATATGTTGGTACGGGGCAACGGGATTCCTAATCACAACTTCATTATCAGATAGCTTTTGGATGTCCTCTATCATTACAACGGAGTCAAATCCAGTTGGAATTGGGTCCCCGGTATCAACCCACTCAAAATCCGATTCTGTGAGTTTCAGAGGCCTCGTTTCCGTTGCCCCAAGAGAAGCTTCAAACCTGATCGCAATACCATCCATTGCCGAAGTTGTTACATGTGGCGAAGAGATTTTCGCGAATATAGCCTTGGCTGAAACTCTCCCAACAGATTCTCTGAGAGGAACAAATTCAGTTATCAGATCATCAGACACACCTATAGCACCAACATGTCTTTCAAATCTTTCCTTAGCATCCATTAGAGGGATATCATCTAGAAAGTAATTTCTTTCAAAGTCCGCTTTATGTGCCATTTTCCCGCTACCCTATCGGATCCAAGTGAACTTTAACGAGGGCGCCTTTATACAACCCCGTTGTTTCGGCCCTAATTTCTATATACCCGTCCGAGGCCAATATAGTAGAAATCAGGTTTGATTTTCCATACACAGGTGAAGCGACTATTTCTTCTTCTGGCTGATCCAGTTTAACCCTCACATAGTCTGTACGGCCGCTTGAAGAATGCAAATCACTGTCTAAAATTGCTGAAATGGAGTTGTCACCGGTAAGTATGGTGCTCCCGGAAACATATTTTATGATCGGTATTGCCACCATATTAAAAATCGTAACTGCAGAAACCGGATTTCCAGGCAATCCTATCACCAGTTTGCCGGCAGCTATACCTAAAATCGTTGGCTTTCCAGGTTTCACGGATAAACCATGTACCAAGACCCCAGGCTCACCCAACTGATTAACAACTTTGGAAGTAAGGTCTCTTGAACTAACTGAACTACCGGCCGTAAAGATAACGACGTCGGACTCAAAAAGGGCCTGTCTGCCAACTTCCAATAGTTGATCAAAATCATCCCGGACGCGAGGAAACAGAATTGGCGTTGCCCTCATTTTTTTTACTAAAGCCGCGATAGTGTATAAATTAACGTCTCTCACCAAACCCTCTGTAACTTCATCGTCGGGACCCACCAATTCATCACCTGAGGATATGACAGAAACTTTCATTCGTTTTCGGACGACCACATGGGATTTGCCAACAGCCAATAATGCCCCTAGCTGAACATGGTTTATTGTCACTCCCGACTCTGCTAGTAGATCACCTCTCCTAAAGTCCTCTCCTGCCATAATCACATTCTCGCCGGTGGCTACAGGTCTATAAACTTCCAACAATCCACTGGGAGAAATCTTTGTATGCTCTATCATCACCACTGCATCCGCCCCTTCTGCCAGCATGCCACCGGTGTATGCAATAGCTGCCTCTCCTCCAGATAAGGAAACCCTTGCCTTTTGACCCATCGGGATCTCACCTACCATCTCCAGATAAGCAGGTAATGAATCTGAAGCCCCATAAGTGTCTGACGATCTGACCGAATATCCATCCATAGAGGATCTGTCGAAACGAGGCAACTCTTCATCGCTATATTCAGAATTCGCGAGAACTCGACCTAAAGAATTTTCCGTCTTCACCCGCTCAGTACCAACCAGAGAGACAGTACCCGTCAAAAGATCTATAGCAGGGAGAGGGGACATGACGTTAAAAAACTCGCTCATCAGAACATCGCCTCTCTAAACTTTCAAGATATCAAGCTAGAAGATTGAACATTACAGGCCAATGATGTTACCAGACTCATCCACATCAAGAGAACGAGGAGTACCGGGGAGACCCGGCATAGTCATAATACTGCCAGCAATAGGGTATATAAACCCTGCTCCTATTGAAGCACGTGCATCTGAAACTCTGAATTCATAATCCCGTGGCAGACCTTTCAAAGACCTGTTATGCGAAAGTGACAAATGAGTCTTTGCCATGCAGATCGGAAGGTGCCCCCAGCCGTTATTTTGAAATTCCTTGAGTGCACGCCTAGCCTTAGCACTGTAAACGACCCCTCGTGCATTGTACATTTTTTTAGCAACCGCACTTATCTTATCTTCAAGGGTATCATCCGTGTCATACATATACTTTATACTCGGTCGGTCCCCATCTGTAGCTTTCACAACGGCATTGGCCAGCTCGATTCCTCCGTCACCACCTTCCTCGAAAACCGTGGATAACTCAGCATGGTCAGCCCCGCTCTCGATGGACAGAGTACGTACAAGCTCTGTTTCCTCTTGAACATCCGTTGGGAAGCTGTTTACCGCAACTACCACAGGTAAACCAAATCCTTTAATCACATTTATCAAGTGCTTGAGATTTGACATCCCCTTGACCAAAGCATCCTTATCTGGTGAATCCAAATCACGCAGCGAAACTCCCCCATGTGATTTTAGGGCACGAACTGAACATACAATGACAGCTGCATCTGGTTCAAGATCATTGAACCTGGCTTTAATATGCATAAATTTCTCAAAACCAAGGTCAGCTCCGAAGCCCGCCTCGGTCAAGACATAGTCTGTGTGCCCCAAAGCCACTTTATCAGCGATCACGGAACAACAACCGTGAGCGATGTTACCAAATGGGCCAGTGTGAACCAGAACAGGTTGCCCTTCGGTAGTCTGAACTAGATTAGGTTGTATGGCATAGCGAAGCAATGACATCATGGACCCGACTGCGTTAATATCCCGAGCATATACAGGTTCACCACTATTTTTGTACCCTACGACGATTCTATTCAACCTATGCCGCAGATCTCCCAGATCAGAGGATAAAGCCAGTATCGCCATAACTTCTGATGCGGTAACGATGTCAAACCCCGTTTCTCTGACAGGGGCATTTTGTTTCCCTCCGATACCCGTCACGATATTCCTAAGAGATCTTTCTTCCACATCTGTGACACGCCGAATTGTTACCCCATCGGGAGTTAGTCCCTTGATTTTACCTCGTTGAACAGCGTTATCTGTTAGTGCTACTAAAAGATTATGTGCAGAACCAACCGCATGGGCGTCTCCTGTGAAATGGATATTCACCTCATCCTCAGGTTCGATTCTGGATAGCCCGCCCCCAGTACCGCCACCTTTTATACCAAAAATAGGCCCCAACGAAGGTTCTCTTAGTGTTGCTATAACACTCTTGCCAATCTTACCCATGCCCTGGGCCAAGCCAACGGTAGTAGTAGTTTTTCCCTCACCGGCTGGAGTTGGAGTTATACCAGTAACCACAACCAGCTTGCCTCTCCTGGAGATTCTATCCATATTAGACAAAGGCAATTTTGCTTTATATCGCCCATAGGGAATCACACTATCAGCATCTATCCCTATGGACTCAGCAACTTCTTGAATTAAATTCATATACTGACCTTATAGTTCCTCTTGCCAAATGTAATATAGTACCCAAGGATAACATCAAATCCTCCATCCCGGCTAAATAGACCTAAATAGCAAAGACCCCACTGTTAAGCCCCCCAACAGATGGTCATCCAATCGCGAATGAACAAAAAGGGGGCCCGAGCCAACCCAGACGCTCATCCGATACATCGGAAGGTCTTGGTGGATGTTCAGCTCGGGCCCGATTGAAACCAAAAGTTGACCAATAATCTACTTCCACACTGTCTCTACAAGACTATAATACTTAATGGAGAGTTTGTGGTCTAGAAAAGTTGGTCTATATGGGAAATACTTTCGGAAAAATATTTTCAGTAACTACGTGGGGAGAATCTCATGGTGATTCCGTGGGAGTCGTCGTTGACGGCTGCCCTCCTGGGATACCTTTGAAGATAGAAGACATACAGAAGGAATTAGACCGAAGAAAACCTGGTCAGAGTGAAATATCAACCCAAAGAAAAGAGGGCGACATAGCCAGCATACTCTCAGGTATATTCGAAGGCCTAACCCTTGGAACTCCTATATCAGTCGCGGTATCAAATCAGGATGCACGGGGTAAGGATTACGAACACATGCGTACGGTGTTTAGACCGTCTCATGCTGATTATACCTACCAGGCAAAATATGGTATCCGGAACTGGAAGGGTGGGGGAAGGTCATCGGCTAGGGAAACGATAGGACGCGTTGCTGCAGGTGCAATAGCTCGCAAATTCCTACTTAATGATTCGGGCATAGAAATCCATGCTTATGTGAAGAGGGTGGGCAATGTTGATTCAAACATAGAACCCGCAAGCATAACACGAAACTTGATCGATTCTAATATAGTACGATGCCCGGACCCAAAGGCGGCAGAAGCCATGATAACCGCCATCAAGGAAGCAAGGAAAGAAGGGGATTCTTTGGGTGGAGTGGTGGAATGCATCGTTACGAACACCCCCGTTGGACTGGGAGAACCAGTGTTCGACAAAATAGACGCGGATCTAGCTAAAGCTATGCTCTCTCTACCTGCTTGTAAGGGTTTTGAGATTGGATCTGGGTTTGCAGGTACCTACTCCAAGGGGTCCCAGCACAACGACCCGTTTATGATCGAAGGTACTCGAGTTCGAACCAGATCAAATAATTCTGGGGGCATTCAGGGAGGAATAACAAACGGCGAAGATGTCATTATGAGGGTTGCTTTTAAACCCACAGCCACAATAATGAAGCCGCAAGATACAGTCGATGTTTTTGGAAACGAAGTGGAACTGAAGGGTAGGGGAAGACATGACCCCTGTGTGTTACCTAGGGCTGCGCCTATTGTCGAATCTATGGTAGCAATAGTGATAGCAGATCATTATTTGAGAAGACGGGGTCAAATCGGTGACCGCCCC
>Ga0310344_10004361_pt1 | contig 10515 bp, 7 predicted proteins | sample HC15DNA20200_MG_FD_203801 | JGI IMG/M metagenome (GOLD analysis project Ga0310344, IMG submission 203801) | Marine microbial communities from station ALOHA, North Pacific Subtropical Gyre - HC15-DNA-20-200_MG | ecosystem: Environmental > Aquatic > Marine > Oceanic | place: Pacific Ocean: North... | reverse complement strand
GGCCGGCGGTGGCTCGGTTGGAGTTGATTTGCCATTCGACACACGAACCTCCAATAGATTCGGCTAGATGGAAGATCGGCTGCGAAGCTTGAGCCGTCTATCCGTAGTGGCAACTATGATACGGGCACTGGCGCGTTTTTTTGTTCCGGGCTCGTAGATGCGTGCGTGTTAAGTGATTCCACTATCGTCTGTTCGTCACACAACACAGGCGACCCCTTATGCTGACTTACTCAGCCGCTTAAACCCACGAACCTAATGTCTTTAGGCTGTCTGGTTATTGTGACGGAGCTGGATTGAGTCGCGCTAGGCGGATCCATTTGCTAGAGCTACAGCCGTCAACGACCAGTCGCATAGATTGGCCAAACGCAACGGCAATGGTCCTCCGGTTTCTAGCCCAGGCCAATCGGTGAGATTCACACTGCCGTCCGGCAGTTGCAGTTCCAAGAATCGTTGGCCAACAGCCTGCGCGTACGTGATCAAGGTTGGTTCAGGCCGGTTGGCTGCAAGTTGCAGCATCGCCCATCCTGTTTTTGATGCAAAGTGCGAATGCTCTGGTCGAGCGCGATGCGACAGAATTATTCCTGCATAGGCGCGGGCCAAGTCAAAATATTCTTCAGTTCTAGTTTGTCGACCCAGCCACGTGAGTCCAGCGATAGCGGTAGCGAACATGGCTGGTCGGCACGGACCATCAAGATCGAAGAAATTGCGATTGGGCTCGTCTCCCAGTTCAGCTAGAACTTGCCCGTCACCTGTCATGGAGAAGTAAAAGCCTTGCTCGGGCGCAGGTTGGCTTTCAAGCAAGAGGGCCATTTGTCGTGCTGCTGACTTGGCTGCTGGCAATTCACCCGCCGCTGCGCATCCGGCCAATGCCGAGGAACTGTTGAGTAGCCATTGCACATGACCAAGCTCGGTTTCATTCCAAAACCCGCCAAGTTGTTGGTCTTGTTCCTGCATCATGCGCTGGGCGATTAGGCGTGCGAGGTCAAACCTTCCGAGGGCTGCACTACTCCATGCCAACCATCCAGCTTGGTACAAGAATGAGCTTTTGGGTCCGTTGAACGTGTTGTCAATGAATGCTCCTCTTTTGGATAGGAGATCGTGTTCCAGGTGCTCAAGAACTCTTAAGGCTATATCCCGGCGGTCTCCATAACTGAAGACATACGGAAGTTTGAAGTGCAGAGCGGGATCATTCGGTGCGATGGTGCTGCGACCTTCGAGGTCGATATGTGCGGCTATGAAGTCAAGTGCCCGGTCCGCAGCTGCGCGGAAGGTGGTTGCTGATGCATTCACACGTGATGTCATCGAAGGATATTGATGAAGGTCAGGGTTACAGTTTACGGTCTGGAAATTCTGCAGCGCGGCGCCGTTCGTCGGCTATGCGCAGAGCCATGGCTAAAGTGGACGGCGTTGTGATCTTTAGGTTGTCATAGTCACCTTCAAAAACACGCACCGGTATGCCCGCGGATTCGAGCAGCGAAGCCTCATCGGTGAATTGATCCAGTTCACCGCATTTGTGTTCGTGTACGTTGAGTAATTCTTCGTATCGTGCGACTTGTGGGGTTTGTGCGTGCCACATCGATGTTCGTTGGGGTGTGTCCACGATGATGTTCTCATGGTTAACTCTTTTCAGAGTATCTGTTACGGGTATTGCTGGAATTGCGGCACCATAAAGCTCAGCGCTACGTAAACCACGTTCTATGATTTCTGTCGTTACAAACGGACGTGCTCCGTCGTGGATGACTGCAAATTCAGGGTGTTGCTCGGCGATCGCGCGTAGACCTAGCAGTGTTGATTCGGATCGTGATGATCCCCCGTGCACGTACGTGTGAACCTTCGTTAATCTGGATTTATTGACCGCGACACGAATTTGCTCATCATTGCTGATCGATGTTGTAACGACGATCGAGTGAATGGCGCTGCATTGCTCGAACGCGCGAAGGCTCCAAACAATCATTGGATCTCCGAGTATTTCGGTCAACAGCTTGTCGTAGCCGCCCATTCGCTTGCTACTGCCTGAACCGAGCACAATTGCACACGCGTTCATGCTAGGCCGGCGTCGATAGCGCTACGGAGATTTGAAGCCAACACAGCATTGGTTCCCCATTGATTTACGTTATCTCCCGACGGCACGACACATCGATCAAATCCGAGGCGTGCAGCCTCATCGATTCGTTGGACTGTTGAAGGGACGCTACGGAGTTCACCAGCCAACCCGATCTCTCCGATAGCGGCTGTGCGAGACTGCACCGGTTGTTCTCGGTGGCTTGATACCACGGCTAGCGCGACAGCCAAATCGGTAGCTGGTTCACGTAGTCGGAGCCCCCCCACGACGTTGACATACACATCGTGCGTAGCGAAGCCAAGTTCGGTGCTTCTGGCTAACACTGCCAGAAGCATGTTTAATCGGTTCACGTCTAGACCATTGGCTAGTCGCCTCGGCAGGCTGTAGGCGGTGGGCGCCACCAGTGCTTGTATTTCCACAAGAAGGGGACGACTACCTTCCAACACGATGGTTACTGCTGATCCAGGTGCAGATGCGTCACGTCCTGCGAGCAGCATGGCTGAGGGATTAGCTACCTCGTGCAACCCGTTGGGGTTCATTTCAAACACGGCAACCTCAAACGTGGGACCGAATCGGTTCTTCACTGATCGAAGTAGTCTGTGAGTGTGGTGATCGTTGCCCTCGAGGTACAGCACGGTATCTACGATGTGTTCTAGTGTGCGTGGTCCAGCTACGGTCCCTTCCTTTGTGACGTGTCCCACGATAAGCGAAGGTGTTTGTGTGGATTTTGCGTGATGTAGTAACCGCAGAGTGGATTCCCGAACCTGTGTCACACTGCCAGGTGCCGAATCCACGCTGTTAACGCGGACTGTTTGGATCGAGTCTACGATCACAAGTCCAGCGTCAATGCGTTCAGCTTCTGCTAGTGCTCCGTCTATGTCAGTGTCTGAATATACGAAGAGGCTGTCGCTCATTATTCCCATGCGCTCGGCACGCATTCGAATTTGTGCTCCGGACTCTTCGGCCGCGACGTATACACAGCTATGGCCGGACGTGGCGAGGTTGGAGGCCATGCTTAGGACGAGCGTGGATTTCCCAATTCCAGGATCACCGGCCAGGAGAATCAGGGAACCGTGAACTAGTCCACCTCCGAGTACGCGATCTAGTTCGCCCATGCCAGAGGCGATGCGCCCATCCCCGGTCAGATCTACCTGGTTAAGAGGAACCGCTCGTTCGGCACCGAAGCGTCGCGTCGATTCATTAGGCGAGCTTCGCTCGGCTAGGGTGTTCCAGTTCCCGCAGTTATTGCATTGTCCCGTCCACTGCGAATGTTTGGTGCTGCAGTCGGAGCAAACAAACGTTCGACGAGGCTTAGCCATGGCGTGCCCGCGATCGACGTACGGGTTGTCTTATGCCTTGACGGGCGAACGTGCTGATATTGTGACCTCTTCGCCGTCGCAGTCGATCATTACCTTATCGCCAGCATTGAATGCGCCACGGAGTAATTCCTCGGCGAGTGGATCCTCGATCAGGTTTTGGATCACGCGACGTAGAGGTCGAGCCCCGAAGTCTGGGTCATATCCTCTTTCTGCCAACAGATTTTTTGCATCATCTGAGACTTCCAATGTGAAGTCATGTTCATTTAGCTGGAGTTGGACTCGCTCGAGTTCGAGATTAACGATCTCAGCGACGTTCGAACGCGTTAGCGCGTGAAATACAACAGTGGCATCAGCCCGGTTGAGAAATTCTGGCCGGAACACTTTCTTTAGCTCATTTAGGACCTTTGATCGCATGTCCCGATAGTAGACATCTTCAGACACATCCGAATGTTCATTTCGAAATCCTAGAGACGCATTACGTTTGATGTGCTGGGCACCTACATTCGATGTCATTAGAAGAATGGTGTTACGGAAGTCTACGGTGCGTCCCTTCGCATCGGTAAGGCGTCCGTCATCCATGAGTTGCAGCAGGATATTGAAAACTTCAGGGTGAGCTTTTTCAATCTCATCCAGAAGAATTACTGCATAGGAACGTCGACGGACAGCCTCGGTAAGCTGTCCACCTTCTTCGTAGCCAACATAGCCGGGTGGTGCACCCACCAAACGTGAAACAGAGTGGCGTTCCATATATTCGGACATGTCGATTCGAATCAGTGCGTCGTCACTACCGAACATAAAATCAGCCAACGCACGGGCAAGTAAAGTTTTTCCGACGCCGGTGGGGCCTAGGAACATGAATGCGCCGATCGGTCGTTTAGGGTCCTTGAGGCCTGTTCGTGCTCGCCTTACAGCGTGTGATATCGATTCAATAGCTTCGGTCTGACTTACAACGCGCCGTGAGAGTTCGTCCTCCATGTGAAGGAGTTTCTCCGACTCCTCTTCACGAATTCGTGTGACCGGAATGCCGGTCCACATAGAAACGACTTGTCCAGCCTCTTCCTCAGTGACTTGCGGCCGATTATCTTGTTGCGATTGTGTCCACACCTTGCGTGCTTCATTCAATTCTGTGCGTAGATCTTGTTCTTTCTGTCGCAGATCATTTGCTTCTTCGAATCTCTCCTCGTCAATCGCTTGAGATTTATCAGAAGTAATCTCTTCTACACGGATTTCCAACTCTTGTAATTCCGGCGGCACCATTCCGTGGCGGATCTTGACGCGAGCTGCGGCTTCGTCCATAACATCGATGGCTTTGTCAGGAAGAAATCGATCGGTCACATAACGATCTGCCAAGTCAGCGGCGGCCTGTAGCGCACTATCCTGAATTGCGACATTGTGGTGATCCTCATACCGACTCCGTACGCCCTTCAAAATATCGACAGTTTCGTCGATAGTGGACTCTCGTACATTTACTGGCTGGAAGCGTCGTTCAAGGGCTGCATCACGCTCGATATATTTGCGATATTCATCAAGCGTTGTTGCACCGATGACCTGAAGTTCACCACGAGCCAGCGAGGGTTTCAGGATGTTTGCAGCGTCAACTGCGCCTTCAGCAGCGCCGGCGCCGACCACGGTGTGTAGCTCGTCGATGAAGAGGACTGTATCGGATGATTCACTGATCTCATCGATAACTTTCTTTAGTCGTTGTTCGAACTCTCCGCGGTACTTGGTTCCGGCGACTAGGGCACCCATGTCGAGGGTTACAAGACGTCGGTTACGTAGGGATTCGGGTATTTGACCAGACACGATACGCTGCGCCAGACCTTCTACAATCGCTGTCTTTCCAACGCCAGGTTCACCGATGAGTGCTGGGTTGTTTTTTGTCCGGCGACTGAGGATTTGTATTACCCGTTCCACTTCGTCATGTCGACCGATTACGGGATCTAGCTTGTCGGCACGTGCGGCTGCGGTTAGATCAGTCCCCATCTGATCCACGACCGGGGTCTTTGAGGAATGTTTAGATGATTCGGTTTTCCTGGTTAATGGTTCGCTCTGGCCTTGACTGACGACTTGGACTACTTGGGATCTAACCTTTTCTAGGTTGATGCCTAGACTTTCTAGGACTCCAGCCGCAATGCCTTCGCCTTCTCGAACCAACCCGAGCAGGAGATGCTCCGTGCCGATGTAGTTGTGACCTAAGCGGCGAGCTTCCTCAATTGAAAGTTCGATTACCCGTTTCGCTCGCGGTGTAAGAGTGATTTCACCGACAACCATACGTTCTCCGCGACCAATGATGAACTCGACGGCGCTTCGCACTTTGTTCAATTCAACGCCGAGATTTGTGAGGCTTTGAGCTGCGATTCCATCGCCTTCTCGTACTAGGCCCAACAACAAGTGCTCGGTTCCAATATAGTTGTGATTGAAGCGGGTGGCCTCGTCTTGCGCGTAGACAAGAACCTTTTTTGCACGCTCCGTGAACTTATCCAGTCGATCGTTCACGGACAACCTCCGATTAAGACTACGTAAAGACCTATGATTCGGTCTTGTCTTCGCTCTCTATCATCGCATCCTCATCGACTATATCGGCAGAATCCGACGACGTATCTTCATCTGTTTCCTCTTCTCCGGCGGCAGTGTCTGCTTTCACCGTAGATTTGGAGTCGTCTTCTTCGTCGATGGAATCATCAGCTTCCGTGAGCGTGTCGTTAGGTTGGACCGCTTCAGCAGTCGCCGCTGGCGGTTGAGATGGATCGACATCAGGGCCGTCTGAGAGTTCATCAACAGCCGGCTCCTCTCCGTGGATGCTTTCAGCGTCTGACGGATCTTCCGTCTCCACCACAAATTCGGTTGGTTCTAGCCGGATGCGACGGCGCTGGACATCGGTGCTCAAGATTCGGAATTTCCCGGAGGTGCCTTCGTGAATCGAATCGAGCGATGTATCACCGAGGTCGGAGGAATGTGCCAAGCCCTCAACTCCATCTTCAAGCCGTACAAACGCTCCGAAGGGGGCCAGTTTTGTTACTTCGCCTTCTACAATACTGCCATCTTCATACCGGGACTCGAGATCAGCCCAGGGGTCGGTAGTAGCACGACGGAGACTTAAAGCAATCTTCTTGTCTTCTTGGTCCAATGCGAGCACATATACATCTATTTCCTCGCCTGGTTTTAAGAGCTCTTCGGGGCTTTCAACCCGACTCCACGAAAGCTCTGAGATATGTGCCAATCCGTCAGCACCGCCCAAGTCAACGAATGCTCCAAAACTGCAGATATTGCTGACGATTCCTTTTCGGATCTGTCCTATCTCCAATTCATCGAGCAGGATTTCACGTTTCTGCGATCGCATCTCGCGTTCGGCTACTCTCTGAGAGAGAATCAACCGATTACGTCGGCGGTCGAGTTCGATGACTTTGACGTTGATCGATTGTCCAACGACATCTGCGAGTTTCGAATTCAGCTCTTCTTCAGTTTCGTCGGCTGGACCTCGTCGAAGGATTGTGAGTTGTGAGAGAGGGACAAAGCCGCGTGGGCCGACATCAACCAGCACCCCACCCTTGTTGTACTCCTGAATAGTTGCTTCAATAATCGCACCGGTCTCGAACAACTCTTCAGTTGCTCGCCATACTTTCTCCTGTGCTGCTCGACGAACAGAGAGAAGCGCTGGCCCGTCGCCTTCTGGCTGAACCACGTACACAAGCACAGTATCGCCGAGGTCGAAAGATGGTTTTGGTTCATCGGATCGAGAATCCCATAGTTCACGAGATGGCACGACCCCTTCGGCTTTGAGTCCGATATCAATCAACAACTCATCGGGTTCGATCCCAACGACTATGCCTTCTAGTACGTCACTTCGAGAAACGGTCTTGAGTTCGCCACCAGGCTCGTTGAGCAGATCGTCCATTGACTCCAGATCGTCCATTGACTCCAGATCGTCAATAGCCTCCGCCGTAATTGCGGCGTCTTCACTCGTGCTCAAACAGAAACCTTTCGTACCGGGAAATGCAAGCACGTGTCGCTTGCAGGGATCTGAAGTATATCAGTGGTGTCTACCAACCCTATAGCCACCACAAAGAAACTAAGGCATCACAAACCCACCGTCGTAGCTGATGTTTTGGCCTGTCATGTAGTCAGCATCTTCAGACAGCAGGTATCGAACGAATTTTGCGACATCCTCCGGTTTTCCAACACGACCCAAAGGGATACGGCTGACAGCCTCGGCAATGACTTCTCCAGGCTTCTTTCCGAGCAAAGCTGCGCGCTCACGATCGAGCAATTCCCACATGGGCGTATCGACAATACCAGGGCTGACGGCATTTACACGGATGCCTAATGGCCCTAACTCCAGCGCCATTGCACGGGTTAGCCCGTGTAGGGCTGTCTTACTCGTGTTGTACACATTCGTCGCAAAAGACGCTATGCGTGAGGATGCTGAGGCCACGATGACGATACTCCCACCACCCCGTGCGGCCATACGTGCTGCGACTGGATGCACAAAGTGGAATGTTCCGTCTAAGTTTACGGACATAACCTCGCGCCAAACCTTGGGTGTTAATTCAAGAAATGGTTGTATACGCATTACGCCAGCATTGGCTACGGCGCCGGAAAGTCCATCAAGGTGGTCGTCAACTTCAGCAACCCAAGCTTCCACCGCGGCGTGGTCGGTTACGTCTAACTCGTGGGCTGTCGCTTTACCACCAGCCGCACAAACTTCGTCCGCGACCGTCTGTGCAGCGCCTCCATCAAGGTCGGAAATCGCGACGATCCAGCCGTGGGATGCTAAGTGCAGTGCTGTGGCACGGCCAATCCCACGACCGGCTCCTGTGATCGCTACCTTGCGTGTGGTCGGGTAGGGCATAACTCAACAATCCATTTTTGGAGGAACCACGACGGCCTCACCGCTTGTCATTGCGGCTCTACCAGCGTCGATGATGGATACCACCTCACGATTGAACCGAAAACTGGATCGACCTTCGATTGGACCTCCCGTTCGAATGGCATGCGCCATGTAAGCGACCCCAGTGCTGCGCTCGGAAGCCTGTGGTTGTGTGGGGACGTGTACTCCATTAGTTCGATCCTTGTTGTCGTAGATCCAGATTTCTCCATACGGATCGCCCGGCTTTAGTAACAAGGTTCCTTCATCGCCGTTGATTTCGATATGCATCATCTTGCCTTGCGGACCCGCAAAGCCAATCTGTATGTGCGACGTTTGAAGCAATCCCATTCCGTTCTCGAATTCGAGTATGGCCATTGCGGTTTCATCAGCTTCGGCATAGGAATCCATCACCGTCGTGGATCGAGCAATCATGCGCTTGGGGCGTCCCATCCACATGAGGCAAGGGATGGCTCCATAGCCTGCGTAGTCAATCCACGACCCCCCTCCTTCGTCTGATTTAAAGAGCCATTGGAACCAGTCTGGTTGATCGATCTTTGTCGTAGCGATGGAGTTGCCGCCTCGAAACGTAAATTGGTGTGGATGGCCGATTACACCTTCAGAAATCAGAGAGACCCCAGCTTCATAGGCTGTTTCTCCAAGATTTGGCCAATTCACCATTGCGGGTACATTGGCCGTTTCCGTAGCGCGAACCATCCGCTCAGCGTCTGTCAATGATGCGGCCATAGGTTTTTCGATGAGAATTGGTAGACCAAGCGCTGCGACGGAATCTACGACGTCCGCGTGCTGAGTGTTGGGTAATGTTGCCGTGACAACATCTAAATCCTCTCGGTCTAGGAGTTCTTGCCAAGTTTCGTAAATGTTTGGGATGAACCACGTATCACGAGCGAGCGACCGAGCGCTCTCGAATTCGTCAGCAGCGGCTACTATCTGGACGTTATCGACTTCACGCCACTGGTTGACGAGCGTCTTTGCGTGACCGTGACGTATTCCTGCAATTCCGACTCGTAGTTGGGCGGACATAAGTGAGTCAGGAACTCCACTGTAAATTAAGGTCGGAGTGTGCGGTTCGTTTCTCCGATGCGCAACTCATGGTACGGGATTGAACAATCGCACGACTGATCGAAATCCAGTGATGGTCAGCACGGCTTGATTCGATTAGACGAGGATAACGTTGCTAGCCCCGTTGAGTTGTGGTGAAGTTCTTGAGTCTTCGCGCCATCAATTCAAGCTCGGGCTCTTGTCGGTTTTTTCGCTGGCAACGCATATTTCAGGTCGTGGTCACGCCAGCCTCGACTCATGTTTGGCCGTGTCACATCGGGTGGAGACGTGAATTAAGTCATTGATTTATCAAAGATCATTCAAGTACCCGAGGCACCATCGCTATACTCGAATCGTGGATCGGAGGGGTGTCCGAGCGGCTTAAGGAGGTGGTCTTGAAAACCACTAGGCGGTTCGCCGCCTCGTGGGTTCGAATCCCACCCCCTCCGCCAGCTGTCGTGTCCAGGAATGTTTGGAGGAGTCGCATAGTTGGTCTAGTGCGGCCGCCTGCTAAGCGGTTACCGGGAGTATCCCTTCCGGTCGTGGGTTCGAATCCCACCTCCTCCGCCGCCTGTTAGGGAATTTTGGGGTCCCTTTCATGCCGGTCTCGGACGCGCGGTGGTGGCATCTCGATGGTGTCATTCATGTTTTGGAGAGTTCTTGAGCGGTTCGGCGTCGACTCTAGATCGATCTGTGTTATTTGCCCACGCACGTATCAGGTGATGGGCGATTGCTATTTCACCGGGAACTTTGAGTTCGCTATCACCATCTGCGAGTGCGCGTTGGACAATTGACCGGTTGAACCAGCGGACGTCGCGCATTTCCACAATATCCGCGCGGATTGTCGTAGTGAGGGCATCGGCATGACAGCCAATCATCAGCGAGGACGGGAATGGCCATGGTTGGGATGAGTGATAGCGGACTTCACCGATCTCGATCCCTGCTTCCTCGCCTACTTCGCGCCGTACGGCTTCTTCAATAGATTCACCCTGATCGACGAATCCAGCTAGTGCTGAGTACATTGAATTGTTTGCCAAACGGCCGCGTGATTGTCCCAATAGGCATCGGTCCTTATCTGTTACTACGACGATTACGACGGGGTCTGTGCGTGGAAAGTGCTCCGCGCCACAACTTGTGCACGAACGCTGCTGTCCGCCCCGCCGCGACTCGGTAGGTTTTCCACAGGTTCCGCAAAATTGGTGGCGGGA
>Ga0310344_10004360_pt1 | contig 10515 bp, 8 predicted proteins | sample HC15DNA20200_MG_FD_203801 | JGI IMG/M metagenome (GOLD analysis project Ga0310344, IMG submission 203801) | Marine microbial communities from station ALOHA, North Pacific Subtropical Gyre - HC15-DNA-20-200_MG | ecosystem: Environmental > Aquatic > Marine > Oceanic | place: Pacific Ocean: North... | reverse complement strand
GGTTGTTGTTATCATGAGTGATGGCTGGGATACGGGCGAGGTTGACATACTGGATCGTGCGATGGCTAAAATTTCTAATCGAGCGAAATCGCTAGTCTGGATAAATCCACTAAAAGGTTATGCTGACTATGAGCCCCTTGCGTTGGGGATGGCGACGGCACGTCCTTATTGTAATGAGTTTATAAGCGGTCATAGTATTGAGAGCTTGCGCAAATTTACGCGCTTGTTTAGCGTATGACCTAGTACCGAACACATGGAGAAATTCCTGTTCTAGATTCTAGCGGATGTCGCAGCCGTCTAACTCTCCGCCCTGTCGCCACTCTTTTAGTATTTCAAAAAACCGCAAAGGACCTGCGCCATAAGCAAACGAAAAAAAACCATTTGGGTTCCCACTCTTACCCTCGTTGTTATAATAGCCTGGGGTACATTCGGCGCGGAACTGTTCCCCCATCTTGGCCTTACTATTCATTTCGGAAACCCATCCTGCTTCACCTTCTATGGTTGCTTCGACTGTGGTTTTTCCTCGTGCTTTCACTTGGCTGAGGATATACGCAACGTGGCGAGCTTGCTCATTTAATGATTGTGGCACGTTGACCGTAACTGCGCTTTGGGTAAAACCAAGAAAAAAACAGTTTGGAAAGCCGTTAGTTTGTAACCCATGAAGAGTGCGCAATCCTTGTTTCCATTTCTGGCTCAAAACCTGTCTGCCTCTACCGACGATGTCGAAACCTGCACGCCGCGTATAGGTGGTACCGACTTCAAAGCCCGTGGCAAAAATCAAACAATCGACGGTGTATTCATTGCCGTTAACGACAACACCATTTTCAGTGAGCCGCTCGACACCTCTACCATTCGAATCGACAAGCTCAACGTTCGAACGATTAAAAGTCGGGAGGTATTCATCGTGAAAACAAGGCCGTTTACAGAACTGCCGATACCAGGGCTTTAACTTTTCCGCTATCTCAGGGTCATCCACTATTGATTCAGCACGGGCACGTATGGAGTTCATTTTTTTATAGTCGGCGATCTCCAATAGAAGCGCCTTCTCGCTTGCGGTAAGTCTCCGGCCGAGTCTACGCGATGCCGTTTTCGCGGCCACACCGGTCAAATTGCGGAAGATGTCTGTCCAACCGTCTGACACTAGGTCTTCTTCCTGATCGCCGCCGCTTACCAGAATATTGAAGTTGGATGTGCGTCTCTCCTGCCATCCGGGCGTTAGAGATTCAGCCCAGACAGGGTCGGTTTCACGATTATTGCGTACATCAATCGACGAGGGTGTGCGTTGGAATACATAAAGTTGTTTTGCTGCAGCACCAAGGTGTGGGATGCATTGAACTGCGGTCGCGCCAGTACCGATAATGCCGACTGTTTTGTCCGTTAACTGGTCGAGATCCCCATCACTGTTCCCGCCCGTGTAGGCGTAATCCCAACGGCTGGTATGGAAGGTATGGCCTTTGAACGAATCAATCCCTGAAATGCCAGGTAGCTTTGGCCGGCTTAAGGGACCATTTGCAAGCGTCACGTAGCGCGCATGCATGCGGTCGCCCCGGTTCGTTTCAATAATCCAATTTCCGATCGAATCGTCCCACTCCATGGAGGTTACTGTGGTTTGTAAAAGCGAATTATCATATAAGTTGTAATGCCGAGCGATGTTTTGCGCGTATCCCATTATCTCTGGCGCATACGAGTATTTGTGCTTTGGGATGTAGTTCAACTCTTCCAGCATTGGCATATAGCAATACGACTCAACGTCGCACATTGCACCTGGGTAACGGTTCCAGTACCAAGTACCACCAAAATCACCGCCTTGTTCGATAACACGAATATCATCGAAACCCGCTTCTCGTAGACGCCCGCCCATTATTAGGCCGCCAAAGCCGCCGCCGATAATGGCGCACTCAACTTCATCGAAAAGCGGTGCTCGTTCAGTTATGTCGACATAGGGGTCGTCGACATAGTTGGAATAGTCTCCCGTGACCTCAATGTACTGGTCGTTCGCGTCCTCCCGAAGTCGTTTATCACGTTCGAGCAGGTATTTTTCTTTTAGTGCTTCAGGGTTGAAATCATCCTCCCCGATCGTTTCACGGAGGATGTCGGCAATTGCATTCATGAGGGCTCCAGCTTTAAAGTCTATCCCCATATTATACCCGCCGAGAAGTTTTGTTGTGTGACAGTCATATTGTGCTATCAGCGGTAGCGTAACGGCCCTGGTTTGCATGCCCACGCGGAGTACAATGTCGTTATTAGAACGGGAATATTGCTATGAACCAACCTGAAGCTATGACAGGAGTGACGAAGTACATCGGTGTCCCCCGGAAGCGCAGTGAGGATCCACAGTTCTTGATGGGGCAGGCCAAATATGTCGATGACATTAAATTACCCGGCATGCTTGAGGTCGCTTTCTTCAGAAGCACTCATGCGCACGCACTGATAAAAAACCTCAAGCTCGACCTTGCTGAACAACACCCGGACTGCGTCCGAATCATGACAGCTGGCGACTTTGATTCAGGTGTGACAACCGTCCCGCCAAATGTGCGAGGGACATTAAAACCCGTGACGCTACCATTTCTAGCGAAGCATAAGGTGCGTTTTGTTGGTGAAATTATTGCGGTAGTGGTTGCTCCAACTAGATATGTGGCAGAAGACATCGTCGATTTGATCTCCGTCGAGTACGAAACCTTGCCTGCATATAACGACGTTGAGGATGCAATGAAACCCAATGCGACGCTACTCCATGAAGAGCTTGGCAGTAATATCTACTATAGCGACTCGTTTAGTAACGGAGATGTGGACAAGGCCTTTTCTGAGGCCGATCTTGTGGTAAGTGAAAAGATCGCAACAGGGCGCACTTCGGCCGCGCCGATTGAAACCCGCGGAGTCGTTGCTAGTTGGAACTGGGACGAAACACTGACCGTGTGGTCATCGACTCAGATGCCTTATCCTTTGCGTACGTATCTTGCGTTCAATCTTGGTATTTCGGAGCAAACTATACGGGTTATCGCACCGACTGTTGGCGGTGGTTTTGGACAAAAGGCTCATTTTTTTGCGGAAGACTTTATTCTGCCATGGTTAGCGAAAGAGATCAGAAAGCCGATTAAGTGGACTGAAGATCGGCGTGAACATCTGCTCAGCACGGCTCATGCGAAGCAGTGCACGATGTACGTTCAGATAGCCTTCAAAAACGATGGCACGATCGTTGGGATGAAGACTAAAAACATCGGAGATTCAGGGGCATATTCAATTTATCCATGGTCGGGACTGATCGAGTCCGTGGTCGGCAATAATGGATCGCCAGGAGCGTTCAAAGTACAGAATGTTAGCTATGAAACTATAGTCGCGATGACGAATAAAATGGCCACCGGGGGGTATCGAGGAGTCGGTTGGTCAGCTGGTTGTTACGCGCGTGAGATGGTATTGACTAAAGGTGCAAAATTATTAAACCTCGACATTGTTGATATATATAGAAAAAACTTTATCAGCAAAGAGGAGTTTCCTTATACAAGTGCAACCAAGCAAACCTATGATAGCGGTGATTACCACAAAGTTTTGGACACTTGTATGGAAATGTCCGGCTACCTCGGTGAGAAGAAACGGCCTCGACTTACCGCTGGCGGTAAACTCAGAGGTATTGGGATTTCGTTTTTTGTTGAGCCGACGAATTGGGGGAGTCGGACTGCGGCAGAAAGCGGATTCCAAGGGACCTTACATGACACTTCCACCGTTGAAATGGATCCAACGGGTAAGGTTACCGTTAGAAGTGGTCAGTTCAGCCACGGACAAGGGTTAAAGACGACGCTAGCGCAAGTCGCCGCAGAAACACTGGGGGTCTGCATCGAAGATGTTGTCGTGCTCGATGGTGACACGGCCACAGGCGCGTATGGGATGGGGACCTTTGCGAGTCGGAGTGCCGTGATTGGCGGAGGAACAATTATTCGTGCCGCCACTGATGTGCGGGACAAGTTACTTAAGATCGCGGCCCACGTGATGGAGGCGAATGCAGCCGACCTCGCTATCGATCAGGGCAAGATTTTTGTCAAGGGTTCTGCTGATCGGAGTATGACGGTTGCGGAAATCGCCTACATCACCTACTTCGACCGATTTAATCGACCGGATGAAGACGAAGTAGAACCAACCTTGAGTTCGACCCGGCATTACGATCCACCGGCGGCCTATGCTAACGGTTCACATGCGGTATCTATTGAACTAGACCCGGACACGGGAAAGATAGATGTTAAGCGCATCGTTGCGGTCGAAGATTGCGGCAACATGATTAATCCGAAAGTCGTCGATGGACAAATGCGAGGTGGTGTGTCGCAGGGTATCGGAATGGGTTTGTTAGAATCATTGGACTACGATGTTAGTGGTCAACTTAAGAATGCGTCGTTTATGGACTTCCTATTACCAAATGCGATGACGATCCCGGATATCGAATGTGCGCATGTCGTAACACCCTCACCTGGCACAGAAGGAGGATTTAAGGGGGCGGGGGAATCCGCGATGTTGTCGATTCACATTGCTTTATCGAACGCAGTTGCCGACGCATTGTCTGAGTATGATGGAAAGCTAGTGCCTATGGTCACGCCGGTCGGCCCACAACAAGTTATGGATTTGATCAACAACCAGTCGCTATCAACGCGCGCTTTAGCAGCGAACTGAATTTAATGAGCGTCAAAACTTCAGGCGAGTATAGTCGTCTCCGTTTCCGGAATCTGTGATAGAAGAACCAGCAATATAGGAAATAAATATGTCAACTTCCAACATTCAATTGTACTCATTTCCAACGCCAAACGGCCGTAAAGTTTCGATTGCGTTGGAAGAGCTGGAGCTTGACTACGATGCCCACCGGATTGATATCCTAGAGCGGGACCAATTCACACCGGAATTTATTGCCGTTAATCCGAATTCAAAGATCCCGGCGATCACTGATCCCGACGGCCCCGACGGAAAGCCGATTCATATAATGGAGTCTGGGGCGATCCTTACCTATCTTGCACGCAAGACCGGTAAACTCATGCCGAGCGAACCTAGGCTACAATGCGAAACCGACCAATGGTTGCACTTCCAAATGGGTGGGATTGGACCAATGTTTGGGCAATTTGGACATTTCTATAAATATGCCGGCGAGAAATGCACACACCCTTATCCAGAGCAGCGTTACCGGAGCGAGGTCCGACGTTTACTCAGGGTGCTTGACGCGCGTCTTGAAGGAACCGACTACCTTGTTGGCAATCAGTATACTATCGCCGATATCGCGACCTTTCCCTGGGTAGGTTGTATCGAGTGGGGATATGCGGCGTGGGATCACGTAGGGGTAGATGAGTTCAAAAACGTGGTTGCTTGGCATAAGCGTTGTGATGAAAAGCCTGCCTCTGTCCTTGGTGCCGGAGTTTGCGTGACAAATTAGTATAGGTTTGCGTCCCGTCGCATCTAAAAATTGAAACGCACAGATTCGCGGATATTCTTAGGTCAATCATGATCTAAAGCTAGGGGGAGAGCACTATGCGTGGCGGTCAGGTGTTTATGGAGTCGTTGGAAGCTCACGGTGTTGAGTGCATATTTGGTAATCCTGGCACGACTGAGAACTCGTTGCTCGATCGCTTGATAGATTACCCGAAGCTTAAATACTACATCACTCTACATGAAGGTGTCGCAGTTGGTGCGGCGACTTTCTACACCCAGGCTAGTGGCAAGGTGGCGGTGGTAAACTTGCATGTGGCACCCGGGCTCGGTAATGCCATCGGCATGATATATGCCGGGCTCAAGTCAAATTCACCACTCGTCATTACGGCTGGGCAGCAAGACACTCGGATGCGATTGCGCGATCCGCTTTTATCCCATGATCTTGTTGCTATGGCGCGCCCTGTGACCAAATTTAGCGCCGAACCGAATAGTGCCGATGAGTTAGGGCCGTTAATGCAACGGGCTTTTAAGATTGCTAATGAACATCCAAAAGGCCCCGTCTTTGTTGCGTTGCCGGTAAACGTAATGGAGCAGGAAACGGCCATTGGTGTGACGACATCCGGTCGCTTAACTTCAGCTATAGCAAGCGCTAAGGCTATTGGCGAAGCTCGGGATCTTATTCTGGCTAGTCAAAACCCGGCTATCGTTACAGGCGATGATCCCGCGCGGTCAGGGGCCTTCGATAGTGTTGTCGCACTGGCAGAGGCAATAGGCGCACCGGTTTACCGTGAGGGTTTGCGGGCACAGCTTTCGTTCCCCAGCAGACATCCGAGTAATCGTGGGCGTGTACCATTTGCCGCCAAGGATACTGCTAAGGTACTTGGAGAGTATGACCTTGTGTTGTTGTTAGGGGGACCATTTTTCGAAGATATCTGGCACGACACAATCAGCCCGTTTGCCCCAGGGGCTAAAATAATCCAAATCGAAAATAATGACCAACAGCTCGCATTTAACTTTCCTTTGGATCTTGGGATAACCGGCGATATACGAGGTGTAGTGTCGGATCTTGTAGCCACACTGTCGTTGGGTGACAAGTCCTTTCGGGACGGTGTACAAAGTCGTAACACCACGTTATCCAAAGAGCATGATCTTAAAGTTCACCGATTTCGAGCCGACCTCGAGAAAGTATGGGATCACGAACCTATGGCTCCACTCAGAGCGCTACATGAGATAGCTAGTGTCGTTCCCGATGATGCAGTTATCGTCGACGAGTCAGTTACGGCCTTCGGCGATGTGGCGAGTCAGTTTGATCTGAAGCGACCTGGCGATTATTTCGCGGGACGTGGCGGCGGTATCGGTCAAGGTTTAGCGGGTTCCCTCGGTACGCAAATAGCGTTTCCCCATAGGCGGGTGATTGCTTTGTCGGGTGACGGTTCCGCAATGTACAGCATTCAGGCGTTATGGACCGCGCAACACCATCGACTCCCTATTATTTTCGTGATTCTCTCAAACCGCGAATATCGAGTACTTAAACACAACTTGGATATTTATCGCCGACGCTTTGACGTGGTCTCAAGCAAACCGTACCCTCACATGGACTTGACGGACCCGGTCTTGGATTTTTCCGCAATAGCTAAAGGCATGGGAATCGAAGGGCAGGTTGTAGTCGATGCAGCCGCGGTCGCTGACGCGATGCGTAGGGCGCTCTTATCCCAACAGCCTTATCTATTAGATATTGTGGTTAGCGGGAAAGCTTAAAACCTGCGTGATCACAAAGTAATAGAGACCGTGAGATGGGAGACACAATTAATTTCCGCGCAGTATTACGACGATCACTCTGCCGTAAGAGACGTGTGACCAACTATCCCGAATCTAGTTAGCGACACCTACGCCGCGACGAGTCGAAAGGTCTGAGTTGTGACGGGCACTGCATTTAATTGCTCACGAACATCGTCGCCCTCTTCGACCGGCGCAAGGAAACGCCCGTCGAATTTCATTTCAACACCATCTGCATCGAACGGGAACGGGTTCATCGCGTACTCCCCAGCTCCTATCGGCGTAATGTCGACATTGGTATCTTTAGTCGCGCTCATCGGTATGTGAGAGAAACAAGCTTCCTGGCGTTCACTTTCTTGGACGCAATTAAAGTAAAGCGCAAATGTGTCGAAGAATTGAAGTTGTTTGTAGTTTTGAAAAAGATGCTCATCTTCAACCCATTCGGCAGTCTCAGGATCTTCTTTTAGTGTCGCTTTGAGACGATCTTGGCGATCCTTTTCTTTGTCGAGCATCTCGTCAGCGGTGGCTCGGTTCTCGGCGGCCAGTGAATCGAGCAGCATTTTTTCTGACATTCCATATCGGCCGTTATAGAGGCCCCAACTGTGCATGCTAGACATGAGTTCGCAGTAGGCGTGTGTGTTACCGTTGCGGTCGGGCGACAGTTTACTGGTGGCAACGATTTGCTCAAACGGAGTCTGCACAAGGTTATATGGTAATCCGGTTGTTGGGTCACGCAGGGCCGAGGCGTCTAGCTCTCGCCAGCCAACATCATGGTTAGCAATTATATGCAGCATTTGCTCTCGTGGTTTAACGGTTTCGAACTCGTCGTTCCCAAAATGCGCGGCGAATTGGGCTGACAGCGCCGTGTGTTGATCCATGGTTATGACGAAGTGTTCCCTACCTTCTTCTGCGGTTTGTACGATCATTGCTTTTACTCCCGTCGTAGAGATTGTGTCTGTTTGGGAATGGCTCTTTTGCAGCGTCCTGTCATTGCGCAACGAAACCGCCGTCAACTGGGAGAATTGCTCCGACGACGAAACTGGCCTCGGGCGAGCATAGCCACACGACTGCAGTCGCGATTTCTTCCGGTTGTCCGAAGCGGCCAATTGGCTCACGTTCCTTGATTGAATCGATGATGCTATCAGCATCCGGTTGTGCACTTAAGATCTTATCTACCAAAGGAGTTTGTACCGGTCCTGGACAAACCGCGTTAACGCGAATACCGGATTGTGCATATTCGAGCGCTGCAGTTTTAGTCAATCCAATAACGCCATGTTTGGCGGCGGAATAGGCCGGCATTCCGTTTGAACCTACCAGTCCAAAATTTGACGAATTGTTGACGATGGCACCGCCGCCGTTTTTGAGCATATGGGCGATCTCATATTTCATGCACAACCATACGCCCTTGAGATTTATCCCGGTTATTCGATCCCAGTTTTCTTCGGTGCAATCTGCTGTTTGATCGAGTGCGCCTTGAATGCCTGCGTTATTGAATGCGCAATTTAGTCCGCCATAGGCCGCGACGGTTGCTTCGACCATGCTTTCTACATCATTGGAATTCGAGACGTCCGCGGGTACGAACATAGCTTTTCCTTCAGCGCCTTCTATCAGAGCAACTGTTTCTTCACCACCCGGTTCGTCGACGTCAGCAACGACGACATTCGCTCCGGCTGCGCCAAAGGCGATCGCGGCTGATCGTCCAATCCCTGAACCGCCCCCCGTCACTAATGCTGTTTTCCCTATCATTAAGTTACCCTTCTCCAATCTACTGGTACGCGACAAAGCGGTCTGCATCGACCATATTCAAATTGTCTGGATTCTTATACATCTCTACCAGCATAGAAACTTCTACTAGCGATAGAGCCATGTCGCACAGGCTTTGGGCATCGGGAGGCATTTCGCCATACGAGTATTGGTTGAGATACTCTACTATCTCCTCTAGTCGTTTGGATAACACACCATGAAAGTCGATGATTTCCTCCATGGGAGTTCTGGCTTTTCGCGCGATCCGCTCGGATTCTGTAGGTAGTGACCAATCCATATACGGTTCGAGGTCTCGAAAGGGTTCAGGTAGTGTAGGCATATCCGTTACGCGCGTGCCATTTCACGTTCGATAACTTCGTGAAAATACCGGATAGTTATTTCATCATCCTGCATTACCATGTCAGGTCGGGCACGCGCCGCAAGGCCGCTTTGAATCTTTTCATGCTGGAAGGCATCTTCCATCAATGTATCCCGTAGGCGGCATATGGTCCATTCTTGAGCCAAGCGTTGGCCTACATTTTCTGCAATCGGGAAGTGGTAGCGCATTTCCCAGACACATTTGTCGACGGCAACAGGCCAAAAGTTATATGTCATGAAAAAATCTCCGGATACGCCATTAAAGAGTAAAAGGGCCATATTCGGAAAAATGAGATACCAGTCGAAATCACTGATCCGCTGCTTAACCCGGACGTCGGTAAGTGCATTGTCCACACGCTGCATAACTTCTTCAGTCGGCAGCGATGTCGCGTTTGGATTGTATTCACACGACCACACGCTGTGATAGTTGTAAAGATTCACATTCGCGAATCGACAAAACTTGTTGTCTTTCATAATTAGCGCGTTACCGATCGTATAACGGTGCTGGAATGGGAGATGATAGAGCTCATTTTGCGCGTCAAGCCCGGTCTTCCAGTTGGCGTCTTCTTTGACTTTGTAGGTCTTGAGTAATCTCATTTTCTCAAACGGAGTGCCGTCGAGTTGCGTTGCAACTCCGCCGAGAAATTCCCGAAGCGTTTCGTTCGGTTCAGGGGAAAGATTAATGAAAATGAAACCTTCCCATACGTCACAATTGATGGGAGTGAGTCCGAGTTTGCTCTTGTCGAGATCGAAAAAGTTTTCTTCGTCGGGCACATAGGCTAATTCACCTTCTGGTGTGAAAGCCCAACTGTGAAATCCGCATCCAAATCGGCCGGGGCATTGGCCGCGTTCGTCCAAAACAAGTGTATTGCCCCGATGTGGGCAAACGTTGAGAAAGGCACGAACTTTATCATCGTTACCTCGGACGACGAGAATTGAGACTTTGCAAACTTCTAGTTCGCGGACAAAGTACTTCCCAGCCGTCGGTATTTCGTCGACCCTGCCCATGTTGATCCAATGTCGACGAAAGATTCGCTCACGCTCCAACTCGAAATATTCGGGACAAATGTTCGGTTCAGTGGATACAGGGCCTTTGCCTATATCTGGGTATTTTTCGCACCATTGTTTGTCAATCAATCGGGTCTGCATATGTAAGCCCTCACTAGTGGAAAAGTTCCTAAAAGCATTCTATATATTCGTAGTCTGCTTAAAACTGCG
>Ga0310344_10004359_pt1 | contig 10515 bp, 10 predicted proteins | sample HC15DNA20200_MG_FD_203801 | JGI IMG/M metagenome (GOLD analysis project Ga0310344, IMG submission 203801) | Marine microbial communities from station ALOHA, North Pacific Subtropical Gyre - HC15-DNA-20-200_MG | ecosystem: Environmental > Aquatic > Marine > Oceanic | place: Pacific Ocean: North... | reverse complement strand
TGGCCATTGACAGGACTGCCCAGACCATCACCGGGCAGCGGATCGTGATGACGGCAGCCGGAAACCGGTTCTTCCCGTACCTGCTGCGCTACGCCACCCCTGACCAACTCGACGCTATGGCGGGCGACGCCGGACTGGAGCGGGTTGACCGAACCGAGGACTGGCGCGGCACCCCCTTCTCCAACAACTCGTCGTACCACGTGAGCACGTGGTGTCGAGCCGACGCCACGTAACACCGGTAGCAGCGTCAGAGGGTTGGAGTTACCCGGGACGCCCGGTGATGACCGGTAGATCCAAACCTGGTCGCGCACTGCGCTTGAGTTCGGAAAACGTGGAGAAACCGCAGAGAGTGACCGTGGCGTCGTAAAGCGCCAGACACTCCTCGTCGGTCTCGGGGACCGAGGAGATGACAGGTCCGAAGATGGACGGTCCGTCCGGCGGTCCGAAAGTGATGATGGGCGTACCCACGTCATCCCCCGTCCGACCGACTGCCTCGATGGTCTCGGCCCGCAACTCGGCATCCCACGACGGATCGGCGGCTGCGTCGGCGTGCAGTCGGTCCACCCCCGCCCGGTCGAGCACCTGGGTCAGGTGGTCGGACGTCGCCACGTCGGCTCGGAAGTCAGCCCCATCGTCTACCTCCCGGTGCCAGATGGTCTCGCCGAACGCTCGGTATAGCCGGTCCATGGCCCCGGCACCCTCAGCGGCCCGGACGGCGGCGGCCACCCGCAGCATCCGCCGTCCCCGATCGTGGGACTCCCGGTAGCCCTTCGGGAACTCGTTGTCGTAGTCCCGCTCTTCATTAAGAATCGACAGGTTGATGAAACGCCAGCCGACGGTCAGCCCCCTAAGTTGGGCGACTCGACGCAACCATCGCGACGTCTGCCAGGCGAACGGGCAGACCGGATCCCAGAAGAATTCGATGTCCGGCGAGTGTTCCGGCAATTCGGAGGGCTTCTGATCTCGTGACTTGTCCGACATGGGCAGATCGTCCTCCAGAACGAACCTCAGCCCAGCACCGGGTCCCACCACCGACCGGCAGCCCATACCGCCCCGACGGCGAAGGTGGCAGTCGCCACCCATGGCACGGCGGTAGTCATCGCTCGCGGCAGGTCGCGGCGGTCGGCCACATCGACCAACCATGCCACCAGCGCTCCGCCGGCTAGGCCTCCGAGGTGTCCACCAATGCTGATGCCCGGGCGTCCAAACGTGAACACCACGTTGACCAACAGCAGACCACCCAGGCCGGTCCCCCACGGGCTGATTCCCCGCCGGACCTGGTGAACAATCGCGGCGGCCATCAAGCCGAACACGGCACCCGACGCACCCACTGTCAGCGCCTGGGGGTCGTGCAGCATCACCCCGAACGAACCGGCTAGCAGCGAGCCCATGTACAGCCCGGAGTATCGGACCGGACCGTGGGCCGACTCCAGTTGTCGGCCCAGCATCCAGAGCAGGAACATGTTGACCAGCAGGTGGAGCAGGCCAGCATGGAGGAAACCGCCGGTCAGCAGGCGAGTCCACTCGCCCTCGGCCACGCCGATCAGCACCGGTCCGGACCGGCCGATGCCCAGTAGTCCGTGGTCCACGGTGACCGAGCCACCACCCGAGGCGAACCGGTCGTAGACGCCCGATCCCCCCACGACACCGCCCAGGAACACCGTGGCCATGAAGGCCGCCAGATTCAAGGCCACCAGCACCAGAGTGACCGGTGGTCCTTCCACCGGACCGACCCGAACCTGTTCGACGCTCCGCCGGCCGGAACCCTGCTTCCGGGACTGGCGCCCCCGGACCTGGTGCCTCGCCGCGGAACCAGCCACGCAGTCGGGACAGTGGAAACCCACCGACGCCGTATGCATGCACAGCGCGCAGATCCTACGTTCGCACCTCTGACACCGAACGCCAGCCCGGTTCTCCGGATGCCAGTGGCAGGTCTCAGGATCAACCCCCGACTGCGACTCGATCATGCCGGTCAGAACCGGATGATGACCGGTACGCCACCCGGATCAGTTACCCAGGCGAACAGCAGGAACTGCGGTTCATCACCGGTGATGGTGGCGTGGCGCACCCCAGTGTCATGGAAGATCGTCGCCCCGGGTCCGCGGGTTGACCACTCGTCGCCCCGCTGCCATTTCGCCGTCCCGCTAATCACCCAGTAGATCTCAACCGCCTTGTGCACGTGCGGCGGATACACCACACCAGGACCCTGGAGGGTCAAGCCAGCCTGCACCTCATCGCTCAGGTATGGGGCTGACCCCGGTCTCCCCAAGATGGCGTTATAGGACTGGCCGATGATCGGTGCGTAGGCGTACGCCGACCGCATGGCGTCCATATCCGGTTCACCGGCGTAGTCGGCGTACGGACTGGCCCAACTGGTTCGGTCCGCCACCTGCAGGGCGAGGTCGGCGAGAACACCCACACCGGCCTGTCGGCTGGCCTCCAGGTGCTCGTCCACCACCGGGAGGCTGGCCAAAGTACCCACCTGGGCCGGCACCACCCGGGTGAGTGCATCGGCCAGCAGGAACATAGGGCCTGACAACGCTGGGTCCCGCTGGCCCTCGGAGCGAGCGAAGTCGCCGAAGGCGGTCAGGAAGGGGTCGGACATGTCTCCTGAAGCCACATCTCAAGAACCGGAGAAACGGGCCTTCCCAGGACCGTGCTCGAAAAACGACGCCACGCCCTCCCGGGCGTCGTCAGTTTCGAAGACCTCCAGAAACAAGTCCAACTCGAGGTTGATTCCGTCGACGAGGGGCAGGTCGACGCCCTCGTCGATAGCCCGCTTAGCGGCCCGGATGGCCACCCGGGGGCCAGACGCGTAGGTGGCAGCCAGCGCGCACGCCCGATCCAGAATCTCGTCATCACCCACCACCTCGTCCGCCAGGCCCAGAGCCAATGCCTCCGATGCCTTAACCGGAGCGCCGCCCCAGATCATGCGCTTGGCGTTGGGTCGACCGACCAGTCGTGTCAGGCGCTGGGTGGCGCCACCGCCCGGAAGAATGCCCAGCAGCACCTCAGGCTGCCCGAAGGCCGACCCATCACCGAGAATGCGCAAATCGCAGCACCAGGCCAGTTCGGCGCCGCCACCGAGGGCCAGGCCGTTGACCGCGGCAATGGTCGGGCACGGGATGCGTTCCACAGCCCCGAAGGCGTCACGGAAGGCATCGGCCTGGATGGGTCGCTGTACCGGGTCAGCAAAGACCGTCAGTTCGGCACCGGCGGCAAACATCCGACCAGCGCCGGTGAACACCACTGCTCCCGGCGGATCGTCGATGCAAGACCGGGCAAAGGCCTCTAACTCGCGTAGCAGCCCGGTGTCGAGCGCGTTCACCTTGGGTCGGTCCAGGGTCGCCACCACCACGCCGTCGCCACGACGCTCGACGCTAAGTTGCGCCCCGTCACCAGATTCGGCCACCACGGGTTCAGCCACTACAAGCTGACCGCCGTGCCATCTTCGGTGGCGCCGATGGGGCCGTCTCCTGCAGCAGCGCTGCCGACGTTGTGGACGACCGTCACGCCGTCTACTCGATCCTTCAAAATCCGTTCGATCCCCGCTTTGAGCGTCTGGTCCGACGCCGGGCACGTCACACAAGCCCCCGTCAATTCTACGGATACCTCGCCGGTGGACTCGTCGACGTCATGGAGAACAATGTCGCCGTCGTCGGCCTGGATGGCCGGACGGATCACCTCGATGACCGTCTCTACCCGGGCACGTAAACCATCAGGGGATACGTCAGAGGACACATCGATGGACATGTCACCAGTCTCGCAGGACCGGCCGGCGGTGCCACCCCGGGCCGGGAGAAGGACACCCGTAGGATCGACAGGTGCCTCCGCTACCCCTGCTGACCGCCCACCAGGGCGGATGGGACGAGATCCTGCTCGTAGCAGGGCCACTGGCCGTCATCGCGGGGTTGCTCTGGCTGGCCGACCGGCGGGCCCGCCGCATTGGGTTGTTCGAGGAGGACGGGCCAGACCAGAAAGATGGGTCAGGTCTCCCCGACTGCTGAGCCGAGGGCCACGTCGGCCCCCAGGCGTGCCAGGTTGCCCACCAGATCCTGGTAGCCGCGCGCCACGTGATGCGCGTCGGCCACCACCGTTTCGCCCTCGGCAGCGAGCCCTGCCACCACCAGTGCCGCTCCGGCCCGGATGTCGGGAGCCCGAACCGGCGCCCCTGACAAGGCCTCAACACCTCGAACCACTGCGTGGTGGCCCTCCACCCGGATATCAGCACCCATCCGCACCAATTCAGGGATGTACCGGAACCGGCCAGCAAATACGTTCTCGGTGAGGATCCCCACCCCGTCGGCCACCGACAGCAGAGCGACCAACAACGGCTTGTAGTCGGTGGCCACACCGGGATACGGCAGTGTCGACACATCTACCGATACGAGCCGCTCAGTGGGTCCGGGGGCCGTCGCCCAAAGTCGGTCGCCACCGTCGTCGACCCTCAGGCCCATGGCGGACAACCGGTCGAGCAACATCTCCATGTGGTCGACCCGAGCCCCCTCGACGGCGATCGAACCACCAGCCATGCCAACAGCAGCCAGATAAGTGGCCGCCTCGATCCGGTCGGGAACCACGGTGTGCTCGCCTGGATGCAGCCGTTCCACCCCTTCGACGGTGATAGTGGACCCTCCGCCTCCTGAGACCTCGGCACCCATGGTGGTTAGGAAGGCCGCCAGGTCGGCGATCTCCGGCTCCCGGGCCGCGTTGTCAATCACCGTGGTGCCCTTGGCGGTCACCGCGGCAAGCAGCAGGTTCTCGGTCGCCCCCACGCTGGGGTACTCGAGCAAGACCCTGGCCCCGAGCAGCCGCTCGGCCCGGCCCTCGATTACTCCGTGGCTGGTGGTGAACGTGGCCCCTAGGTCCTCTAGGCCACGTAGGTGCATGTCGATGGGGCGGTTGCCGAAGTCGTCACCACCGGGCACCGATACCCGAGCCTCTCCGAACCGGGCCAGCAGCGGACCCAGCACCACAATCGAAGCTCGCATCTTCTCCACTAGGTCATAAGGCGCCTCCGGGTCCATCAAATCAGGCACGTCGATGGTCAGCACATCAGGATCGTCGGACCGACGGGACACCGTGGCACCCATACGGTCCAACAGTTCGGCCATGAGGGTCACGTCGGCGATCCGGGGGACGTTGCGCAGAGTGTGGCGACCAGGGGCCAGCACGGTGGCTGCCATCAGCTTCAACGCCGAGTTCTTGGCACCCGCCACTCGGACCGATCCCTCTAGAGGGCCGGAGCGGCGAACACGGATCACATCTGCAGAAGCGTCACCGTCGATTCCCACCCTCTCAGTATGGTGGGCGCTTCCGGCGACTGGAGGGCAGCCATCAACACCAGCACGCCCCGAGCCCATCAGGTCGCCGCCCGATCGTCCAAGTCGACGACGGTTCACGAGGTGGACGACACTGGTCTCGCCGAACTTCGCGCGGCTCGTGACGACTTGGTTCAAGAAGAGCACCAGGGGTCCGACCGGTTCACGCTGGCCCACGGGCCGTTCACCTACTGGGAACGCACCCTTCGCGTCGAACCGATGGCCGACGACACGAGACCAGAACTCCACCGGGTCGTCGAGACCATCGACTATCGGGCCGCCGTCGGTGTCTGGCGACCCTTGTTCGCCTGGCCGCTCCGCCGTGCCGTCAAACGCCGCCGGACCCCATGGTGGGCACCGCCAGACCGCCTCGATGCACGGGCCGCGACCGTCCTATCGCTGCTGGCCTGCATCCAGGTAGTCGACGGATATCTAGGCACCGTCATCTCCCAGACCATTACCTTCGCGGCCGACGAGTTCGACCGGGGCGACACCGCTCAGGGAGTCACCTTGGCCACCGTGCGCCTTGGAATCATCGTGGCCCTTGCCGTGGTGGCCCTTGCCGACCGACGGGGACGGCGTCGACTCCTGATGGCCACCGCCCTACTCGCTGTGGCCGTCACGGCGCTAGGCGCCCTATCCCCTGGCCTTTGGTTCCTAGGGGGCACCCAGTTAGTGGGCCGGGGTTTGACAACTGGTATGGGCATCCTCATCGGCGTGTTCGCCGCCGAGGAATTACCCCGGGGGTCTCGGGCCTACGGGGTAAGCGTGCTTGCCCTGTCGGCTGCCCTAGGTGCTGGGATGGCCGTGTGGGTGCTGCCAGTGGCCGACATCGACCTTCGGGCGTGGCGATCTCTCTACCTTGTCCCGCTGCTTGCTGTCCCCGGGCTGGTGGCCGTCGGTCGGCGCCTCCCCGAGTCCCGACGTTTCACCGCCAACATCGGCGACGCGCCTTCTTCGACCGGACCGGAGGACGACTCGGACCACGATGTCCGCCGCCGGATCGAAGGACGCCGCCTCCTTCTGCTAGCTGTCGCGGCATTCCTCTTGTTGGTGTTCGCCGCTCCGGCCAGCCAGTTCCAGAACGACTTCCTGAAGGACCACCGGGGGTTCAGTGCCTCGGGCATCTCACTGTTCACCCTGCTGACCACCACCCCAGCGGGCATCGGTGTGTTTCTGGCCGGCCGGGCTGCCGACACACGAGGGCGGCGTGGCGTCGCCGCGCTGGGACTACTGGGCGGCACGGCGTTCGTGGTCGCCGGCTACCACGCCACAGGGGCCCTCATGTGGGGCTCCACACTCGCCGGATCGATCCTCGGCTCGCTGACCGTCGCCCTCGGCGTCTACGGGCCCGAGCTCTTCTCGACCAGAAACCGGGCCCGGGCCAACGGCCTGGTGGTGACCCTCGGGGTGGCCGGCAGCGCCACCGGCCTACTGCTCGTAGGCATGCTCAGCGACCGATTCGGGTCCTACGGGCCGGCGTTCACTGTGGTGGCAATCGGGCCGGTGCTGGCTGCCGTGCTCGTACTGGGTTGGTTCCCGGAGACGGCACGGGTGGAGTTGGAAACGCTTAACCCGAGTGACGCCAACCTCTCCGAATAACCGGTACCTACGACCGCCCCTCTACCGAGGACGATCAACCCCCCGTGAGGGGGGCCACGAAGTAGACGTCAGTATCCGGACCGATGGCGAGGTACTCCGGCTCGGCGTAAATCACCCCGTCCACCCCCGCCGAGGAGCCATTGGTGAGCACCTCCCCAAGGCCCGGATAGCGCTGTTCCAACTCGGCGATCACCGCACCCACGGTCACCCCCTCCACGTCAATGACCGCCTCGCCATCGGTGAACCGGCGATGGTCGGACATGAGGTGGGCACGGGGCATCCCGATGACCTCAGCGTTCGTTCAGGGCGGCCAGAATCGCAGGCGGTGACATCGGCAACGCCGAGATCCGAAGGCCCGTGGCCCGGTTCACAGCGTTGGCGATGGTGGCCATGGGCGGAACGATCCCCGTCTCGCCCACGCCCCTGACCCCATAGGGATGGGCGGGGTTGGGCACCTCCACGATGATGGTCTCGATCATCGGTAGGTCGGAGGCGACTGGCACCCGATAGTCGAGGAAGCCGGCGTTGAGCATGGTGCCGTCCTCGCCGTAGACGTACTCCTCGTTCAGCGCCCAGCCAATGCCCTGGGCGGTGCCACCCTGCATCTGGCCCTCCACGTAGCTGGGATGGATGGCTGTCCCAGCGTCCTGGGCAGTCGTGTACCGAAGCACGGTGACCTGACCAGTCTCTTCGTCCACGGCAACGTCACAGCAGTGGGCGGCGAAAGACGGGCCGGCCCCACCTGCGTTCAGCGACGCCGTTACGGTCAACGGACCACCTGTGCCCTTGGCCTTGGCCGTGATGGCGTCCAGCGGGAGCGGGTCATGCTCCTCTGCCACAGCGGCACCGTCAATCCAGTCCACGGCTTCGCTATCGACACCCATGATGGTGGCCGCTCGGGCCTTTAACTCGTCAACCAGCTCCCGGCAGGCGTTCACCACCGCCATACCCGTGGCAAAGGTGGCCCGACTGCCCTCGGTGACGTCAGTGAAGCCCACCGACTCGGTGTCGGCCACCACCGGGGTGATCCGGTGAACGTCGATTCCCAGTTCCTCAGCGGCCATGAGAGCCATAGAGGCCCGGCTACCGCCGATATCGGGGCTACCGGTGATGACGGTCGCTGTGCCGTCTTCGTTTAGGTTCACCGTCGCACTGGACTGTTCGCCGATGTTGAACCAGAACCCGGTGCCGACACCGCGGGCAGCACCCTCGGGCACCGGCGAACCGTAATGGTCCGAATCACGGATGGCCTCAAGGCACTCCACGAAACCGATCCGAGGGTGGGGCATACCCATGGCCGTGGGGTCGCCTTCCACCACCGCGTTCTTCAACCGCACATCGATGGGGTCCAGGCCAAGTGTCTGGGCGATCTCATCGATCACCGACTCGACGGCGAATGCTGCCTGAGGCGCCGACGGTGCCCGGTATGCGGCCGTCGCCGGCGTGTTAGTCAATACCCCGACAGCCTCCAGTTTCAGATTCGGAAACTTGTAGGACGCCAGCGACATAGCGCCGATGAAGCCGGCCATGTTGTTAACGCACCCCACGGCGTAGCCGATCCAACCCTCAATGGCGGTCAGCTCACCATCACTGGTTGCCCCGATCCGGATTCTCGCCTTTGACCCTGGCGCCGGGCCGGTGGCCCGGAGCACCTCCTCGCGAGTCATGACGATCTTGACCGGACGACCACTCTTCTCCGACAACCGGGCGGCCACCGGCTCGAGGTAGATCTTGGTCTTACCGCCGAAGCCACCACCAATCTCAGCCGGCGTCACCTTGATCCGTGCCGTATCCCACCCGAGAACCGCCGCTGTCTGGGACCGAACACGGAAGTGACCCTGTGAAGACGCCCAGATGTCGGCCTTCCCATCCGCGCCTACATCAACCACGCATGCGTGCGGCTCGATGTAACCCTGATGTACCCAGGAAGTCTCAAACTCCCGCTCGATGACCAAATCGGCAGCCTCAAAGGCCGCATCGACGTCACCCCGCTCCAGCGGAGTAACGCTGGCCAAGTTTGAAGGTTCATCGCTGCCGCTGAAGGCCGTCCGATTGTCCTCGTTGACCAGAGGCGAACCTTCAGCCATCGACTCGTCCAGGGACAGGATCACGGGCAGCAGGTCGTACTCGACCTCAATGGCGGCCACCGCCGCCGCCGCCTCGGCCCGAGTGGACGCCGCCACGGCCGCCAAAGCGTGGCCGACGTAGAGGACCACGCCACGGGCCATGAGGTTGATGGCAGTGTCACGTTCGGGGTGTCCGGCCGCCAACGCCGGGAAGTCATCCCCAGTGACCACAGCCTTCACACCGGGCATGCCCTCAGCAACAGAAGTGTCGATCGACACGATGCGGGCGTGACCGTGGGGCGATCGCAGGAACACCCCGTGTAACTGGCCCGGAAGGCTGAGGTCAGCGGCGAAACGAGCCTTACCCACCACCTTGTCGTAGCCGTCGTGGCGGACGGGGCGGGTTCCAACCCACTTGTAAGCCGGGCGATCCTCGGTCACGGTCATCGGGATGCTCCCCTCAGCTGCACCGCAGCCTCCTGGACGGAACGGACGATCTTGTCGTAGCCGGTGCAACGGCAGAGGTTGCCGGCCAGGGCATACCGGATCTCGGTCTCGGTTGGATCCGGGTTCTCATCAAGCAGAGCCTTGGCCGAAACCAAGAACCCGGGGGTGCAAATCCCACACTGCAGGGCTGCACCCTCGAGAAAGGTCTGCTGGAGAGCGTGGAGTTGGTCGCCCTCGGCGATGCCCTCAACGGTCACGATGTCGCTCCCCTCTGCCTCAGGGGCGAACATCAGGCATGAGCAGTTGATACGGCCATTTACCAGCACCGTACAAGCGCCGCAGTCACCGGTACCGCAGCCCTCCTTGGCGCCCGTGAGGCCGAGTTCATCCCGCAGGGCGTCCAGCAACGACGTGGCGTCGCTGGCCAGAAAGTCGACCTCGTCTCCGTTGACCGTACAGGTCACGTGGGTCCGAGACCGCTTGTTCATGGTGCTGTCGCTCATGGTTCAAACTCCGTTCTGCGCGCGTTCGACGGCAATGGTCGCGGCTCGCTTGGCCAAGACACCAGCTACCTGTCGCCGGTAAGCAATGGTGCCGCGCTTGTCGTCGATGGGATCACAGGCGGCGGAGGCCGCCTCGGCCAACGCAGTCAGGACATTTTCGTGGATACTTCCGCCGGCGACCGAGGTGCCGACAAGGGCGGCAGCCGCGTCGGGCACGATGACAGCGGTCGGGGCGACGGCCCCGAGCACCACGATGGCGTCGCTGATCGAGTCGTCGTCCACCGTGACACGCACCGCAGCGCCGACGATGGCGATGTCCATCTCGGTTCGGGGGATCATCCGCAGGTAGGCATCACCAGTGCCGGCTGGAGGGTCGGCCAGCGTGAACTCGACAATGAACTCGCCGTCGGCCAGCGAGGTGCTACCCGGGCCGGTCACGATCTCGGAGGCTGGAACGGTCCTCGTCCCATCAGCAGAGGCGATGACAGCCTGTCCGTCATTGGCGATCAGGGCCGGCACCGAGTCGGCGGCCGGCGAAGCGTTGGCCAAATTGCCGCCCAGGCTCGACCGGTTCTG